>Ga0155742_108_pt1 | contig 1468 bp, 1 predicted proteins | sample RifCSPlowO2_01_FD_107396 | JGI IMG/M metagenome (GOLD analysis project Ga0155742, IMG submission 107396) | Candidatus Nealsonbacteria bacterium RIFCSPLOWO2_01_FULL_38_120 | reverse complement strand
GATGTTAAACCCGGAGACGAGATTCAGACCTTGGACGAGAATACAGGCAAGCTTGTTTGGAGCAAAGTCAATGCCTTGATGGATATGGGAGTGAAGCAGATTTATAAGCTTACAACCGCTTCGGGCAAGACAATCCGCACTACCGGAAATCATCCGTATTTGGTAATGTCTGCGAATGGCCGCCTAACAAAACATCCGTCAATCATTAACGGCGCTGGCTGGATTGCGGCTGAAAATATGAAAGAAGGTGATTATGTTGCGGAGCTCAAGCCAAAGGTAGGGGTCTTTATTGACGACGCCAATATGTTTTATGCTCAGAGAAAGAAAAAGTGGAAGGTAGATTACGAAAAGCTTGCAGCATTATTGAAAAAAGATTTTCAGGTTGAATTTATGAATTATTATATAGCTATTCCGAAAGAATCTGATGAGCCGGCTTATTCCAAGACCCAAAAATATTTAAAAAAAATAGAGGGCAAAGTTAATGTAATAACTAAGCCACTTAAATATATTTTTGAAAGAATCAGTTTTAATGATGGCGGTGAAATTGAACGGGTCGTCCGGAAAGGTAATTTTGATGTGGAAATTACGAGAGATGCGCTTAATAATCTTGAAAATCTTGATTCGATTATAATTGTTTCTGGAGACAGTGATTTTGTTGGTTTGAGAGACGATGTATGGAAGAAGAAAAAGCAAATTCTTTTCCTTGCGTTTAAGGATAATCTAGCTATTGAATTAAAACAAGGCAAATATTTTACTTTTGAAAAAATGAGAAAATTGGTAGAGCTTGGACAAAAAAATACCCCCGAATTATTCGGGGGAACATTACTGTCTTTAGTGTATTCCAATCAAGGGGTGTTGTCAATGGGGGGCGGTAATGATAGCGATTTTGTCTGGACAATGGTAGATAAAATTGAACAAAAAGGAATAGAGCAGGTCTATGACATAGAAGTGGAAGGAACTCACAACTTCATCGGCAATGGGATTGTGGCTCACAATACATATATCAATGGCAACCTTGGCATTGGAACAACCGGCCCGGACGCTCGGCTGGATTCACTCGCCACCACAGGCGCCCAACTGCGGCTTACTTATGCTGATGGCACAGTGTATTCTGATTTTACTACCAACGCCACAGGAGACCTTACAATCGGAGCAAGCAGTGGAAATGTGTTCTTCCCCAAGCTGATTGGAGGCGCAGCCACCACAACTGATTTATATTTGCAGACAACAACAGGAATTGGAACGACAGGCGCTGATATGCATTTCCTTGTTGGAAGCAATGGAGCAACGGAAGCAATGACTATTTTGAATAGCGGATATGTCGGAGTTGGCGCGACTAATCCTTTGGCAAAACTTCATGTTGAGGGTCAGTGCGTAACAGGAGACACGAAGCTCCGCAGAAGGCGTCGCAAACTCAAAATCACAACTCAAAACTTAAAACCGAACGAAACCGAGGACGAGAACTATA
>Ga0155742_105_pt1 | contig 7192 bp, 8 predicted proteins | sample RifCSPlowO2_01_FD_107396 | JGI IMG/M metagenome (GOLD analysis project Ga0155742, IMG submission 107396) | Candidatus Nealsonbacteria bacterium RIFCSPLOWO2_01_FULL_38_120 | reverse complement strand
CATCGGATATGCTTCCTCGTTCTATCAAATTTTCGCTCTGAAATTTGGAAAAAATACCGAGAAAGCATTTCGTAATTCAAAGTATATATTATTTTGATTTTTTAATTGATGGTAAAATTATTTTAGAAACAAAGGTTAGAAATTATTTTTCAAAAAAAGATATAGATCAGCTCTGCTCTTATTTAAAAGTTAAAAATCTAAAATTAGGAATAATTGCCCATTTCACAAAAACAGGAGTTAAATTTAAAAGAATTGTAAATTTATCTTGAGGGGTCGTATTCGTATATCCGTAAATAATTCGTATTTCGTAGCCACATTATGAAATTTAATTATCAAGCAAGAACTGTCGCTGGTGAAATCCAGGCAGGAATTGTAGACGCTTCAAGCAAGGAAGTCGCTATTGATATCTTAAAAGCGAGGGAGCTTTTTGTGACCGGTTTAGAGGAATTTGCGCCTCGTTTTTATAATAAAAAAATATCTTTTTTGCAGTTTATTACAAAAAAAGATATCGTGATATTTTCTCGGCAGATGGCTATTATGATGAAGTCAAAAGTTCCTTTGACCGAAATTTTTCAGATATTGGCGGACCAATCAAGCAAGCCGGGCTTGAGAGAAAAAATTTTAAAAATATCCGAAGAAATAGAGGGCGGGAGTCCTTTATCTAAAGCTCTGTCTTTATACCCAAAACTTTTTTCCGTGTTTTATATAAATATGGTTAAATCCGGCGAGGCGTCCGGAAAATTAAGCGATGTTTTTTCTTACCTTGCCGATTATCTGGAAAGAGAGTATTTATTGCGGAGCAAAATACAAGGGGCTATGATTTATCCTACTTTTGTTTTGATGGTTTTTCTGGCAGTTACCTCTATTATGATTATTTATGTTATTCCGCAGTTAAGCGCGATTTTGAAAGAAAGTGAGCAAGAACTTCCGCGGATAACAAGATTCGTGATGGCATCATCCGATTTTTTTAGGAATAATTTATTGGTTGTGTTTTTGATTTTTGCCGCGTTAGCGGCGTTTTTTTACTTTTTTCCGAAGACAATGCTTGGAAAAAGTTTTTACGATAGAAATTTATTAAAAGCGCCGGGGCTTAAAATTTTTCTTCAGAAAATGTATCTTTCCAGAATTGCTCTTAATCTTTCCACTTTGATTTTAGGCGGGCTCCCGATTACCCAATGTCTAGAGATTACAGGAGAAGTGGTGGGCAATAATATTTATCGGGATATGCTCTTGAAAACGCGCGACGGAGTGAAAAATGGAGAATCAATGAGTTTAATTTTAGAAAGATATGGTAATATCGTTACTCCGTTTTTTTATCAGATGGTGGTGGTAGGCGAGAAAACCGGGACTGTCGGCGAATCGCTTACCAATATAGTTGATTTTTATCAAACGGAGATTAACAGGAATTTAGATGATTTTATAAAGCTATTGGAACCGATTTTTATTGTTGTTTTGGGCTTGGTCGTGGCTGGCCTTGTAGGCGCTGTGCTTCTGCCATTGTATTCGGTGGGACTTGAATAGAACGAATTATCAATTTCTAATTTCTATTAAATTTTCAATGACTGAATTTTCAAACCCGAAAAGCAAAGAGTATGATTTAGAAGAAAGAACCGCGAAGTTTTCTGAGGATATAAATTTCAGAAATAAAATTTACATTTGCAAAAAGGAGGCCAACGAAACGAAATACTGGATTAAGATATTAGCCAGACATCACCAAGAATTAAAAGAAAAAATAAGAACGTTTTGGCGAGAAGCGCATGAATGTCATCTTATCTTCCAAAAAATAACTAAAACATTAGACGGTAGAGTTTGAAAATTGTTTAATTGATAATTTATTGAAAATTGGTAATTGATAATTCGTTATTATGTTTTCCACAGCTTGACTTTCAAAATTATGGTATAATAAACAATAATCCCTCTGCTTTAATGGGTTGCGAAAAAAATTGTAATTATAAAAAGCGGGGAAAAAGGTCGATAATTTTGCTCTTCTTTGGGAAAAGAGAATGGTTATAATAATTATTCAATTAACGGATTGAATGATTAACAAATTAAATTCGTTAATTCGCGATTCGTTAATGCGTTAATTCGTTAATAAATAATTGAAACAAACTTATGAAAAAATTAAAAGGTTTTACATTGATTGAGTTATTAGTGGTCATCGCAATTATCGGAATTTTGGCGGCAATTGTTCTGGTCTCGTTAACCGGAGCAAGGAAAAAAGCGTATGATGTAAGGATTACAGCCGGTATGGGACAAATTAGAACAACAGCTGAAATTATCAAGGACACTGATGGCGATTACGATAATGTTTGTCTGGTAGGTTCTTGCGGGACTGGCGCCGTTCCAAGCAGTGATATTGCTACTATCGCCACTGACATAAATAGTCAAAATGCCACCGGTCAGTCAGATTTAACTATTTTTAGGGATAGTTCGGGTGTTGGATCTACTGCTTACTGCGCTTATATCCAGATGAATACTAATTATTGGTGCGTGGATAGTACATTGATATCAAAAACGTATACAAATGTTCCAACCTGCACAGCTGCTGATTTCACTTGTAATTAACATACCGATATAGAATGATGCTCATCATTATGATTATGTCTGTAATTTTGTTTTAGAGATATGTTAATTTTGTCTTGGAATAAAACAACCTAACTGAAAGAAAATAAACTGAACCCGCTCACTGCGGGTTCAGTTTATTAAAAGGAAGCGTATAAAATAATATGACGGGAGCATATCCCGCAGCAATTAGAGATAATGGAGAATTTTTATTATTTCATTTCTTTTATTGTTTTTGTCCTTGGGCTTATTGTCGGGAGTTTTTTGAATTGCGTGATTTATAGGATTGGTATTTCGGAGGGCAGTCCCCGTAGAGAAGCTGTGGGCTTTTTACGGGGTAGATCTTTTTGCCCTCATTGCAAGCATATTTTGAGTTGGCGGGACTTGATTCCGATTTTTAGTTTTTTGGTGTTAAGGGGCAGGTGCCGATACTGCAAAGATAAAATTTCTATTCAATATCCGCTCGTAGAGTTGTTTACGGCCATTATCTTTGTTTTCATTTTGAATCACGAATTACGAATTATGAATTATGAATTTTCTAATTCTATATTTTTGATTCTTAATTCCTTATTCCTATTTACCATTGCCAGTTTTTTGATTTTGATTTTTGTATATGACCTAAAACATTTTATTATCCCCGATAAAGTTGTTTATCCGGCTATCGCGATCACTTTTTTATACAATTTTATTTTAAGTTCTAAGTTTCAAATTCTAAATTTCCTCGTCTCCGCTGTCGGGGTAGCAGCATTTTTTTTATTGATATTTTTAATCTCAAAAGGCAAGTGGCTTGGCTTCGGCGATGTCAAGCTCGGTTTTTTATTGGGATTATTTTTGGGCTTCCCAAAAATAGCGGTTGCCTTGTTCATTTCTTATCTTGTTGGGGCTATAATAGGAATAGGAATTATTTTTTTGAAAAAAGGGACAATGAAGACAGAGGTCCCGTTCGGTCCTTTTTTGATATTCGGGACATTTGTCGCCTTGTTTTTCGGCGATTTCCTATCGGGCTGGTACATAAATTTAATAAGCTAAATGCGTGTGCCTACCAGATAGGCACACAGCTTAATATGTAATATGTTTTTAATAGTGAATCGCAAAAAAGAAAATGGATTCTCTTTGATTGAACTTTTAACCGTAATGGCGATTATGGGGATATTAGCTGTGATTGTGCTACCTAATTATTTTGTCATGCAAAAGCGGCTCGCCTTAAGCAGGTCGGTTCAAAAATTAGCCCACGATATCAGGAGAGCCCAAGAAATGGCGATGTCTGCCAACGAAGAGCCTGGCTGTTCTGCTGGATATCCGGACTACAAATTTAGCTATGGAGTTTATTTTTCTTTGTCCGCCCCAGATAGTTATAAAATATTTGCTGATTGCGATAGCAACAAGGATTACAATTCTCCGGCAGATAAAATTGTAAATACAATAACTTTTGAAAAAACAGTAACCCTGTCAAATTTAAGTCCGGTTGTTGCCGGTTCCCTTGGAATCGTGTTTACTCCGCCCGCCCCCGCAGTAACTATAAGCCCTAATTCTTCTACGGCTGAAATTACAATCACAAACGGCAACGAGAATAAATCAGTTAAAATAAATATGGCCGGGCTTATAGATGATTAGTTAAAATCAAAAACCAAAATTTAGGTATCAATTATGATGGAAGTATTTTATAACGGGAGATGCTCCCGTTATAAAATACTTCCATCATAATTTTTGAGATCGTTTATTATGAATAACCGCTCAAGAGAAAAGGGGATTACTATTTATTTGTCTATTATTGTTTTATCTATTTTACTTTCTATTGTTTTGGGGTTGAGCATTTTCTTAATAGACCAGATAAGAATGGTGAAGGATATGGAGAATTCAATTTCTGCTTTTTACGCCGCTGACAGCGGGATTGAACAGACGCTGAATGTTATGATGAATGACGAGTCTGACTTGTTGTCTGCCTATGGCCCTACGGACATTGGAGGAGGCGCTTATTATATTGCTGATATATCTTGTTGTGATAGTTCTAAAACCAGTTGTAATTTTAATGGCGGAGAAAATTGTCCTGTCGGGATAGAAGAAGACCCTAATTGCGATGCCACTCGCTATTGCGTCCGTTCTATCGGGTCTTCTGGGGGAGTAAAGAGAGCGGTTGAGATCTCATACTAAAAATTAAAAATACAAATTGCAAAATGTAAAACGATTCCGCTATAATTTCTCCAAATTTTCGCTCTGAAATTTAGAGAAAAAACCAAGAAAGCATTTCGCAATTCAAAGTATATTAGAAATTTATTATGCATACATACGATAATATGGAAGAAAGGCGTAGCTATAATAATGGGTTCACTATTATTGAGACAATAATAGCTGTTCTTATTGTTTTAACCGGAGTGGCTGGCGCTTATGGCATTATTACTAATTTAACTTCTTTTGGCACGATTTCTCCCAGCCGGCTTACGGCTGTTTATTTGGCAAAAGAAGGCGTTGAGATTGTAAGGAATATAAGGGATACGAATTGGCTTGAAGGTCATTCTTGGGATGAGGGGCTTGTCGCTGGGTCGGCGGCATGCGCGCCTAGTAACGAAAATTCTTGTACGGTTGCTTGGGATAGCGCGGCTTTGCAATCAACAGGCGGAACGGTTCCTTTCCTAAAAATTGACAACAATAGCCGCTATAATTACGCTATCGGAACAGCGACTATTTTTAAGCGAAAAATAAAAATCGCGGCGCCAGCCGTCGATTATTTATTGGTTGAAGTTATAATGGAGTGGAGCGACAGAGGCAAGCCGTATTCCCTCACCACCAGAGAGAGGATTTATAACTGGTATCAGATATGAGCGCAATGTGCAATTGCATTGTGTTATTGTCGGATAATCACACAATAACACAATCACGCGCATCTACAATAAAAATGGCGAAAGCGAAATTGAAAGAAAAAAGCAATTATAATAAGGGCTTCACATTGGTTGAAACATTGGTGACAATGCTTGTTTTTACGCTGGTGATTGAAGCGGCTGTGGCTATTTTGGTTTCCGCTATCCGTTTGCAAAAATACAATCTCGCTTATTTCAAAATAGTTGACCAGACAAGCTACGCTTTGGAATATATGGGCCGCCAAGTCCGAATGGCGCAAAGGGACAGTTCGGGCGGCTGTATCGCTTCAAATTCAAGATTTGAGATAAAGCAAATTCCGGCGCCGGCGGATTTGGGGATTACAGGATTGATGTTTATAGACTCAAAAGGCGTGTGCAAAGGATTTTTTCTTAATCTATCAACGAATCGTATAAACGAATATGATTTTTCAAGGGGTCAAAAGATTTTAGAGATTACGCCCGATGATATTGAAATCAGTTCTCTTAATTTTGAACTTTTGGGGCAATCCGGGATGGATTTAATTCAGCCGAGAGTTGCGATTTCAATGAAAGTCCGAGGCAAAAATCCGGGCGTTCAGCCGACTGCTAATATCCAGACAACGATTTCCGCTCGAAATTTAGATTTCTAAATTGTTTTTGTTTTTTTATTCTCGCGGTGGTATAATTTAGGAATACCAAATCCATGGGAACACTTCTCGTAGTTAACTACGAGAAGTGTTCCCATGATAATATTTTCTGAAAGAAAAAGTAGAAATTTAAAGCATAACAAATTGCGATGGGCATACGAGTTATATCATGAGATTAGCTTATTATTATATTATGAGCTTAGCTTATGATATAACTTCCGCTCTTGCGATTTTATAATAAATGAGAAAAAAAATAAATTTTAATGCAATTTCTCTAATAATCAGCATTTTGGTTATTTGTTTTACTGTAAGCTCATACGTTTTCGCTGTCTGGCAGGAACCGACAGCCGGTCCGCCCGGGAATAATATTTTGCCGCCAATAAATGTGAGCTCTACTGGTCAAAACAAGCTTGGCGATTTTGGGATAGGCGGCGGTTCTGGCCAGCCGGTTTATTGGCTTTCAAATTATTACGGTACATTAAGATTTAACAGCGCGAGCCCAGCCGGAACGCGATTAGTTATCGGCCAGGACGGCAACGTCGGCATCGGGACGACGGGACCGACTATGGCACTGACCGTAGCTGGACAACAATTGATTACATCCACTGCTCCTGAACTTGATTGGAATAAATCAAACGCATCGGCGAATGAGGGGCGATGGCGCATTGAGGGAGATACTGCAAAAATTATGTCTTTCAGAGCAGTGAACGATGCAATAAATGATTCGACTGAATGGATGCGTGCGACGCGCTCAAGTGGTATTACAATGTCTTCAGTCACATTTCCAAACGGCAACGTCGGCATCGGGACCACGGGGCCGAGCCATAAGCTGCAGCTCGTTGGAGCTAATAATGCAACCGAATTGAAGGTCTCCAGCGCCGACCAGGGAAGCGGGGCTATCCTTCTTGGAGACGGCTCGACTGCGCTTAAGAATGTCGGAATATGGCGTGGCAATGCCAACTCCTACGCCGTGAATGGGAATTTCTTGAATTTTGGGACTTATGGTGACGGCGGTTTTACTTTTGCCGCGGGGAACGCAGAACTTGGGAGTCAATCGGAGCGTGTCCGTATCGAAGCTGGCGGCAACGTCGGCATCGGGACCGCTTCTCCTGATTCTAATTACAGATTGACTGTTGCCGGCGGCGGAGT
>Ga0155742_112_pt2 | contig 9361 bp, 10 predicted proteins | sample RifCSPlowO2_01_FD_107396 | JGI IMG/M metagenome (GOLD analysis project Ga0155742, IMG submission 107396) | Candidatus Nealsonbacteria bacterium RIFCSPLOWO2_01_FULL_38_120 | reverse complement strand
AAATCTCGCCATCGCTTAGGGTAATATCTATATTTTCTCCGACCTTTGTCGCCTCAACTGTTTTTATAATTTTTTCTCTAACCATTGCGATGCTGTATCCCAGTTTTAATTGCCTCATTGGGTCGTTATCCCGCGCAATTCTGAAATCATTATCCAGCTCCCACCCAGCTTTTATTAACGCTTGGTTAAATCCATTTTTCACCAAGCCCCAATCCCCTTCTATTCCGGATTTTATATTCGCCATCGCGTCTTTTATCCTTTGAAAAAAGATATTAATTTTCGCTGACGCGTCTTTATATTTTTTAGAAATCAAATCCCAAAATTTTACGGCAATATCCGATGACTGCCTCAAAAACCCATTTGTCTCTTCCAGGCAATTGCGATATTTATCGCTGATGTCTATTTTATATCTTTCCAAAGATAGCTCCGCCTGCTCCCACGGCCTATTTAACAAATTAGCCGCGGCTGTCGGAGTTGAAACAGCGAAATCGGCGGCCAAAGCCAAAAGTGGCACATCTTTGTCGTGGCCTATGGCGGCTATTATTGGTACTGGAAAATTCGCCGCCTCCCTGACCAAAATCTCGTTATTAAAAGCCAACAATGCCTCCAAAGAGCCGCCTCCGCGCATTATCACCAATATTTCAATATCTTTTTTTCTAAAAGTTTTTATGGCTGAAAGTATATCCCCCACCGCCAACTGCCCCTCAACCCGGGAATCAATCATTTTCACCTTAAAATTAAATTTCGCCAGATTATTAAGGAAATCCGCCAAAACCGCTCCTTGTTTTGAAGTGATAATCCCAATCTTCTGAATATAATCAGGAATTTTTCGTTTTCTTTCAAAAGCGAAAATCCCTTCGCTTTCCAGCTTCGCTTTCAGCCGCTCGTATTCTTTTTTCAGAGCGCCTTCTCCTGCAAGCTCAATCGTATCCGCTATAAAAGAAATTTTCCCGGAAGGCGGATATATTTCTGGCCGTCCGGAGGCGATAATTTTCAAGCCGTCTTTAAGATTAACTCCTAAAATTCCATACCTTGATTTCCAAATTACGCAATTCATCACATTTCCGTTTTTTTCGTCTTTGAGTGAAAAATAGACATGTCCGCTGGACCAGATTTTAACCTCGCTCGCCTCTCCGATAATTTTCGCCTTGAAGACCATCAAGCTTTCATTGAGAATTTTGATATATTCCGAAACAGTAAAAACATTTTCTTCGCTCAAAATATTTTCTCTTTTTTTCGCCTCGCCGAATAATGTATTATTCTCCATAATTTATTTATATCTTTTTTCGCCCTAAAAAACAAGGAAATAATAGCCACTTTACTACAAATCAGACAAAAACTTTCACGTTCCAGAGCGTGAAAGTTTTTGCTTTGTTCACACCACATCCTAAATTTCCTATATATACTTTGAATTGCAAAATGCCAAATAAAAAAAAGAATTTCGTAATTCAAAGTAATTAATTTAAAAAATAAAAAAGAGCGGTTGGAAGAACCACTCTTTGCCGACCGACAACAGCAGGAAACGAGTTAGAAAAAATCCTCCTCCCCCTCTCTTGGATCCTCGCCCTTTTCCGGAAACGCCAGGGCAATAACCGCCAAGGCGATAACGAGAAATGGGGAAATAATCCGCTCCAACAATTTTCTGCCAATTTCGGCCAAACCTGCTAAAAGAGCTACTGTATTCTTCATTTCATTCCCCTTTCAAAAACCGTTTCGTTTCATGTTATTCAGGCTGTCAGAGGTCAGACCTCTGGTTATTTCTGCCTTCGCGCTTTAGCGCGATCCTGTTTGGTAAGATATTTTTTCCTCAGCCGCACGGATTTCGGCGTTATTTCCAAATACTCGTCTTCCCCCATAAATTCCAATCCCTTGCCAATAGTAAGCTCGTAAAAAGGCGTCAAATCAATAGCGTCGTCTGAGTATGCGGCGCGCACATTAGTAAGATGTTTTCCTTTTGTGGGGTTAACAGACATTTCCTCTCCCTTTGAAGTATTGCCAATCACCATTCCATTATATACTTGCGTCCCAGGACCGATATAAAGAATGCCTCTTTCCTGCAAACTCCATAAAGCGTATCCAATGGCCTTGCCGTCTTCCATTGAAGTCATTGAGCCCACTGATTTTTTCCGTATCTCTCCGGCATAAGGCCTGAATCCAATAACGCGGGAAGAAAGAATGCCAAGCCCTTTCGTATCAATAACAAATTGATTTTTATAACCAAGAAGCCCGCGAGTGGGACCTTCAAAATAAAGACGCTCGTTTTCTTGATTGTCATTCATGCTTTTCAAAAAAAATCCGCGACTGCCCAGCCGTTCAATAATAACGCCCTTATACTCTCCCGGCGTGTCAACAATTACCTCTTCAAACGGCTCTATTTTAATTCCATTTTCTTCCTTAAAAATAACATGGGGTTGGGAAACCTGAACTTCGTAACCGGACCGTCGCATATTTTCCAGCAGAATTTCAATATGCAATTCTCCCCTGCCCGAGACCTTGAAATTATCCAACGAATTAAAATCAACTTTCAAGCCAACATTCACTTCCAGCTCCCGCATAAGATATTCCCGTATTTCCCTTGAAGTAACATGGTTGCCCTCCTTACCGGAGAAAGGAGAATTATTAACTAAAAATGAAAGAGTTATAGTCGGCTCGTCAATAGCAATAGCAGGTAGAGGCTCTACATTTTCGTCTGATGTTATTGTTTCCCCAATGTAAATATCGGAAAGTCCGGCGATGAGAACAATATCTCCCGCAACAGCCTGCTGCGATTCAGTCCTCTCCAATCCGCTGAATGTGAAAATTTTCGTAATGCTTCCTGATCTGCTTTCGCCGTCCGACTTTTTTATAAAAACTTTTTGACCAGCGGAAACAATACCCTGATAAATTCTGCCGATCGCTAGCCGTCCCATAAAATTATCATATGCAAGATTAAACGGCTGCAATAAAAGCGGCCTTTTTTCCAGCTCGCTGTTGGAAGCGCAGGGCACATATTTCAAAATTGTCTCCAAAAGCGGAGTTAAGTCATTTGAGTCCTCTTTTAATTCTAATTTGGCGATTCCTAAACGGCCAATGGCATAGACAATTGGAAAATCCAACTGCTTGTCGTTGGCTCCCAGTTCCATAAAAAGTTCCAACACCTGCTCCTCGCAACGGGCAGGATCAGCCGCTGTTTTATCAATTTTGTTTATAACCACAATGGGTTTTAATCCCAGTTCCAACGATTTTTTTAAAACAAAACGGGTCTGGGGCATTGGGCCTTCCTGGGCGTCAACTAAAAGAAGAACCGAATCAATTGACCGCAAAACTCTTTCCACTTCAGAACCAAAATCAGCGTGGCCTGGCGTATCAACAATATTTATTTTAGTTCCGCGAAAAAAAACAGCGGCATTCTTTGAATAAATGGTAATGCCGCGCTCTAATTCAAGCGCGTTTGAATCCATTGAAACACCCTCCTGACCGACTCCGGTCTGGCGCATCAATGCGTCGGTTAAAGTTGTTTTCCCATGATCAACATGGGCGATAATCGCTATATTCCTAATTTCCATAAAAACAATTTACCTTATTTCTGGCGATTCTATTCCAAGATATCTGTGCGACTATCTGGTAGCAACACAATGGTGCGACTACCAAATAGCAACACACTCAATCACACCCTGAATAAAAAAAGGTCATAAAAGACCATAGCCAAACTTATTTTTATGATAATATAAAACTCCTTCCGCGTCAAACTTTTTATATATACCAACCCTAAAATCGAACAAAAAGTCCGTTGCTATGTAGCAAATGGACTTTTGGAATTTTTCCGCAACAGAATATCTTCCTTCGCTCCTCGCGCGCAATTTATCATCAATTAAAAACCACGATCGTGGTTTTTAATTGATGATAAATTTTGACTAAAATAAAAAAACTGCCGATGAAAATTGGCAGTTTTGATTTCCCTACGAAAACGGTGCTATTTTTTCCGTTAAAAATCTCTCCAACGCTTCCGCTTTTTGAGATAAGGAAATTTGAACTCGCGGATTTGGCCCATTCCCCGACGATTGAAAACCCTGAATTTAAGGTCAAGATGTTTTTTGCTTTTCTTTAACGCGAAGACAAAATCCCAAGAGCAATCCCAGAGATTGTGTTTCTTGCTGTCTTCGCAAATAACTTTCCGGCTAAATACCGCAAGCTCTCGACTCAAAACCTCGTTCGTCGCGCTATCCAGCGGTTCAATATACCAAACATACTTTCTCTTTGTCATGCCATTTTCTCCTTATCAAAATAAAATGAGCTTTCGTTTAATCTCTTGCTAAACTTCCAATATTACGGGAACACTTCCCGTAGCAACTACGGGAAGTGTTCCCGTAATATTAATATTGGTTTTCCGGCGCGTCCTGCGCGGTTACTTTTTCCATTGTGATTGGAGAAAGGGGCTTATCGTTTGCGTCTGTTCTTGTTTTGGCGATTGCGTCCGCGACTTCCTGGCCGGAAAGGACTTTACCAAAAATAGTGTAATTATTGGGCAGTGGCTTGTCTGCAACCATAATAAAAAACTGGCTGCCATTGGTGTTGGGACCCGCATTAGCCATCGCGACAGTTCCTTTCACATAACCAAGTTTGTAGGATTCTGTTTTTGGATTAAGCTCGTCTTCAAAAGAATATCCAGGCCCTCCCCTGCCTGTGCCGGTCGGATCTCCGCCCTGAATCATAAATCCGTCTATTACCCTGTGAAATATGACATTATCATAAAATTCTTTATTTACAAGAGTGATGAAATTATCAACGGTTTTGGGCGCGTCCGCGTCATAGGTGGTAAAACGAATTTCTCCCATATTGGTTTTGATGGTTATTATGTGGCTCATATTTTTTAAAACAGCTTCGTTCCCCTCTTCAGGGCCGGCTTGCGGCTCATTATTGTTGTTATTATTTTCCTGCAAATTTGCCTGCCCGTTGTTCGTTTGATTATTCTGATTAATTTTTCCCGATGGCTTTTCTCCCCGTTTACTGTAAATAATCAAAGCCAAAAGCGTTAAGGCGATTATTGCGATAATAATATATTTTTTCTGCATAGCGCGGTTAAAAAGCGGAGTATATCAGCCACGATCGTGGCTGATATACTCCGCTTTACATTTACTTTTTTCTTTTTCGGAATATAAGTATAACCAAAATAAAAAACAATAAGGCGTAAAGGGAAAGCGCGCCAAAAGCATAAATAATATCAGAATATCCCAGTCCCTTTATAATAACATCCCTTAAAGCGTCAACAGAAAAAGTTAAAGGCAAAATTTCCGCCACTGTTCGGATATAATTTGGCATGCATTGAACTGGAAAAAATACTCCGGAAATAAACATTAAAGGAATGGCTATAAAATTGGCGATAGCCTGAGATTCAAATTCCGATTTTCCAATAATAGAAGCCGCTAAAGCCAATCCTATAAACGGCAAAGCGGTAAAAACTTCTAACAATATTACCAGCCAGATAGACCCGCTGATTGGTATATTGAATAAAATATTTCCGGCAGCCAAAACTAATATTCCGGAAATAGACGCCAAAACAATATAAGCTAAATATTTGCTGATTAAAAAAAGCCAAAGAGGAGAAGGCGCGCTTAAAATCCTTTCCAGGCTCCCAAGTATTCGCTCCCTAATAACCCCCATAGACGCGACATTAAGCGAGATAAACATTATTCCTATTGCAATAATTCCCGGGAATAAATAGCCGACAAATCCGAAATCTTCTTTGTAGAGATTTATCCTCTCCACAAAAACGCCTCTATCTCCTTTTAATTTATTTGTCAATGTGTTTAAAACAGGCCCCTCGGCTAAAGGATTGGAATTATCCACCACTATAAAAGTTTTAACATCATACCCAGACATTGTCGGATAAATTCCTAACATATAATTTTCTCCCGCCACTAATTCTCTCAAGATAGAATCGTCCCCTTTTTTGATTGTTATGCTAAAATATTCAGAAGAAATTCTCTCTTTAACGGAATCAACTAATACCTGGTTATTCCCGTCTTCCAAAATCACGACAGGAGCGCGCTTTATCTCTAAAAATCCTCCAGGAAAAGAAACGCCGAAAACCACCAAAATAGTAAATGGCAAAACAATCCAAAAAATCAACCCGGCCGGCTTTCTTATAATAACCAGATATTCTTTAACAATATTCTGCCAAATAATTTTTAGATATTTCATATTTTACAGGCCTACTGCTATTATTTAGTCAAATTTAAATAAACATTTTCAAAACTGTTTTTGCTCTTTGTCTGAGACAAATCATAGACATTGCCGAAAACTTTTTTTCTCAGTTCATCTGGCCCGCCAAAACCGGCTAACTTTCCCCGATTTAAAATAATTACTTCGTCGCATTCATCCGCTTCTTCCATATAATGAGTGCTTATTAAAATGGTTTTCCCCTGACTTTTCAATCCCTTAAACAGATTCCAAAATTCCACTCTGATGGCCGGGTCAAGCCCTATTGTCGGCTCGTCTAAAATAATAATTTCCGGGTTATGAAGCAAAGAGCAAGCAACCGCCGTCCTTCGCTGAAATCCTCCGGAAAGCTTTTCTATTCTTTGCTTTTTCTGATCTTTAAGCCCTAATTTTTCCAATAAATCATTTATTTTACGATTAAGCAGTTTTCTATCGCAAACCCCGAATACCGCGCCGAAATAATATAAATTTTCATAAACAGTCAAGTCGGGAAATAAAGCGTTCTGCTGAGGCAAATAACCGAGCATCTCTTGAATTTTTGATAAATTGCGCGACAAATTTAAGCCATTAATTTCCACCTCGCCGTTAGTCTGCCTTAACAATCCGCAAATCATGCGCATAGCCGTAGTTTTTCCTGAACCATTGGGACCCACCAATCCAACAATGCGATTTTTCTCAATGGATAAATTAAGGGAATCAACCGCTAAATTTCCATTATATCTTTTAGATAAATTTTTCGTTTTTATTATTTCCATATTTTTATTTTACCAAAAAATAATTTTTCAAACAACCTTAATTTTGCGCAACAATTTAGGATAAGACAAAAATGCGCCTCGCGATGAAGCCGTAAGGCAACCTTTCAATCTTATCCTTGTTGGCTGCCGATAAAAAACAGCAACAAACTTTTGAAATTATTCTTCCGAATTTGATTCACAAATGCAAGAAACGAAACCTAAACTGACGAATTGCCCGCCCTCGCTTTTCCGCCGCCGCCGAATTTCGTGCCCCGCAAAACGGAGCGCGCCGCCACTACAAAATATCACCCAATGCTCTATCTAAACTATTTTCAAATTCTTTTTTCAATTCAGGCAAACAGATAATCAATTTATTCTTTGAGCCGGAAACTATTTTATTGCAATTTCTGGATTTTATTTCAACTTTTGCATTTTTTTGTTTGGGGAAATACTCATGAACCAAACCAGACCTAACATGAGAGTAAAATAATTCAAGATAAAATTCTCGTTCTTTCTGCCTTTCGCTCGTAGCTTTATCAATTAAAGTTTTGTAAAAGCTCGGCATATAATTTTCTATCAATCGCTTGAATTTACATTTATCTGCATCCCCACCATAAATATATTTACCAAGAGCATCTATAAAACAACAAATACACAAAGCTGAAACTGCGTGCAAATTAGCTCCGTGCCACTTAACGCCTTTCTTAACATGGGCAACAGCCAGTCGTCTAATAGTCTTTTTCATTCCTTCCTTCATTTTCTTTTTTTCACCCTTGTTCATGCTTTTTGTTGTTTATTTCCCTTATACCTAAATGCTCGCCTAAAACCAGCTTCTTCCGCCTCTTTTACTTTTCTGCAATAAAATTCACCGCGTTTTTTCTCAACTTTAGTATTATCGTATTGCTGGTCAAATGGTAAATGATAAATTTTTGTTCCATCAACGCGAGAAACATTACATTTTATTGAGGCGTAATCTTTATCAAATTTAAAATTCTCTTTTAATTCTATCCCGAGTTCTTTTGAAAAACGCCTCGCTAAATCAGATAACCCAGTTGAAGTATAAAAAATCGCTTTTACTTTTTTGTTTGGATTTTCGTCTTTATATTGAAAAACTGTGCCAAAAAATTGGAAAATATGTTTTTCATAAATTGTCCTAAATTTTGCCCAATTTTTACATTGGATAACAATGAATTCGTTATTCTTCTGACAAATTAAATCTCGTCCTAAATCTTCAAATCCTTTAAATATTCCAACATATTCCACATCATAATCCTGTTCTTCGTAAAGATAGCCGACAAATCTTTCGTAAAGACGACCTATTAGCCATTTTGATTTTGGACTTTTCCAAAAACGATCAAAGGCCATTTGATTTTTCTCAACGCTCGGTAATTTTCTGTATTCCTCTTTTGTTAAATAATGCGTTGCGTAATCTTGCAGTTCTTCTTCTGAATATTCTTTCAGTAAAGCCCTTTCTTCTTCGGTAGCAATATCAACTTCCTCTTTTAAGTCAACAAGAAATGGGGCAATATTTTCGTAATAAGCTACCAAATATTCCGCTATCTTTTTATCTCTTATTGCCTCTCTTTTTAGTCGTGCCTGTTCGCTTATAATTTCGCTTGATTTAATAGCGGGGTGTTTTTTATTGCGAAGATAACCAACCAACTTTTTATCCTGCAGAGATAAAAGTTCCTCGTAGGCCTTTGCGAGCCAAGGAAAACCGATTTGTCTTTCTTTTGCCATTTGCTCAACGCCTTCTTTTAATTTTTTATTCCATTCTATTTTCCCGTCTAATTCTTGCCTCTCTCGGCTTGCGATAATTTCAAAACGGCTCTTTTCTTGTTGAACGAGTTTAATTAAATCTTCAAGCTCTTTTTTCTTTGTTTCAAAATATCCCATATTTAAAGTTTGCGTTTAGTAAGATGACAATTCGGAAAATTAACACAACCCCAAAATTGACCGAATTTTCCAATGCGACGTACTAACATTCCATTACATTTAAGACATTTCATTTCTTCGGGGATAAAATTATTATTTACGGATAAAACTTCTTCCTTTTGTTTTTGAATATCAAAATCTTTTAAAGCTTCTTGTGCCGCCTTATCCCTAATTGGTTGTCTTATTTTTTCAACAATGGCGGCTATAATCCCCCATAAAATCAAACCGCCAAATATCAATAAAATTATTGTTTCCATAATTATTTCAATAATTCATCAGCCGAAACGCCAAGAGCTTCGGCTAATCTTTGAATTGTCGCAAGCGTGGGGTTTCTTTTTCCACTTTCAATCCCACTAATATACGCCCGATGGACTTCCAATTTTCGTGCGATTGCCCCTTGCGACAATTTTTTAGCGGTTCTTATCCGTTTAAGTTTTTACCAAGCTTTGTTGATATTCCAGCCATATAGTTATTAACATTATAGCCCCTGTTGT
>Ga0155742_142_pt2 | contig 15002 bp, 14 predicted proteins | sample RifCSPlowO2_01_FD_107396 | JGI IMG/M metagenome (GOLD analysis project Ga0155742, IMG submission 107396) | Candidatus Nealsonbacteria bacterium RIFCSPLOWO2_01_FULL_38_120 | reverse complement strand
AGAAACTGGAAATTGGTAATAGAAAATAGAAATTGGAAATCAGATAGTTTTCTATTTTCCGTTTTCTAATTTCTATTACCATAAACCTGTCGCGTAATAATAAATCTGCTGCTTTGCTATAACTCGTCGGCTTGCCGCTTGGCAAACCTCAATTATCACGCAACAGGTTTAGATTTCTATTTTTCAATAACTATTTTTTAAATTCCGCGCCGAACGCAATGAGGCACGGTAGCGACTTCCCTCGGTATTATCTTCATGCCTTAATTATATCAAAATCAAGAAAAAGACTCCACCGATATAGTTGGATTTTTCTATTGCCTTACGGCAATAGGTCGCAATGCGCAGATTGCGCCGACGACTTCGCCCCTCTCACTGAGCCCAGCTTAGACCCTGCTAATGCAGGACTTTCGGCTGTTCCCAGCTTGCTTGGCGTGACGGGCGGTGAGTACAAGCTTCAGGAACATATTCATCGCCGCATAGCTGATCGGCGATTACTAGCGATTCCGGCTTCATGAGGTCGATTGCAGACCTCAATCCGAACTAAGAGACCGTTTGAAGGATTACCTCTGCCTTGCGGCTTTGCCCATTGTCGGTCCCATTGTATCATGTGTGCGGCCCAGGGCGTCAAAGGGCCATGCTGATTTGGCGTCATCCTCACCTTCCTCCCAATTATCTCGGGCAGTTTCCCGCGACACATATAACGCAGGATGAGGGTTGCGCATGTTACCCCATTTAAGGGTGCGCCTCAAGGTACATGCTGACGACAACCATGCAGCACCTGTTCGCCTGTCCTTGTGAGAAATTCCGCGTTTCTGCGGAATGTCAGGCGAATTTCAAGCCCTGGTAAGGTTCTTCGTTTGTTATCGAATTAAGCCACATGATCCACCGCTTGTGTGAAGCCCCGTCTATTCCTTTGAGTTTTAGCCTTGCGGCCGTACTTCCCAGGCGGGACACTTAACGCGTTAGCTTCGCCACTTGAAGGGTCGACACTTCAAATAGCCAGTGTCCATCGTTTAGGGCGTGGTATACAAGGGTATCTAATCCTTTTTTATGCCCACGCTTTCGTCTCTCAGCGTCAGGATTGCCCCAGCTGAATGCTTTCGCTTTTGGTGTTCCAGTCGATATCAACGGATTTCACCCCTACACCGACCGTTCCATCAGCCCCTAACATCCTCAATTCCGCCAGTTTTTTTTGCATTTCCAAAGTTGAGCTCTGGATATTTAACAAAAAACTTAACAAAACGCCTACAGACGCTTTACGCCCAATAAATCCGGATAACGCTCGAGGGTTCTGTATTACCGCGGCTGCTGGCACAGAATTTGCACCCTCTTATTCCTAAGGTACCGTCATACGCCGCACCTCACTACATTCATTGCGACGGAAATTAGTTGATAGAAACTGGAAATTGGTAATAGAAAATAGAAATTGGAAATCAGATAGTTTTCTATTTTCCGTTTTCTAATTTCTATTACCATAAACCTGTTGCGTAATAATAAATCTGCTGCTTTGCTATAACTCGTCGGCTTGCCGCTTGGCAAACCTCAATTATCACGCAACAGGTTTAGATTTCTATTTTCCAATAACTATTTTTTAAATTCCGCGCCGAACACAGTGAGGTGCGTCGAATTCTTCCCTCAGAAAAGCTCTTTACACCCCGAAGGGCTTCTTCAAGCACGCGGCGTCGCTCGATCAGGCTTTCGCCCATTGTCGAATATTCTCGACTGCTGCCTCCCGTAGGAGTATGGCCCGTCACATATTTCTATAATTACTTATAGTATAGACTATACCTTCACCCGCTTTAATTTTTTAAAAATTAAACGGGGCCAGCATATTATAAAGGATTTTACCCTTTATCTCGCTCCGATGAACATCGGAGCTAAGTCGTTACGGGGTCAAAATATATAACCTTTATCCCTCAATTTAGTAAACACTTTATCAATTTGACTTCCCACGGTATTGCCCATTATTCCATTATATCACAAAATAATTTGGGTTTCACCGTTATGAGCTGAATTTTACTAGAAAATTACTTCTCTAGGCGACCCTATGTTGATCGCAGTGCCATTGTTGGGGAACGCGCTCTCACGCCCCCTACCCGTCATTGCCTTGGTAGGCCGTTACCCTGCCAACTAGCTGATAGGATGCAGACCAATCCTCAAGCGGCTCTTGCGAACCTTTACTGGAAGCCGATTTATATCCACAAAGAGCCATTCTAAATTTCTAATTTCTAATTTCTAATTTTTAAATAATGATTAAATTTTCTAATTTTTAAATCCGATGAAACGGGATTAAAAATTAAATCATTAAAAAATTATTTAAAAATTGAAAATTATAAAATTAAGAATTCTTTATTTCTTTATGATTATAAATCGACTTCCAGGCTATCGGGTATTAGCTATGCTTTCGCATGGTTATTTCCGTCTTAAGGGTTTGTATCTACATGTTACTAACCCGTTTGCCGCTGTCTCGCCTACGGCGAGACCACCGATGACCAATGATAATAGCCGGTAACCACCGATAAAGAATCGGCGGAAATCAGCTATAAATCAGCGGAAATCCGTAGGTCTTGTCGTAGACAAGACCGCATGACTTGCATGCCTTATCCACGCCGCCAGCGTTCATCCTGAGCCAGGATCAAACTCTCAAAAAAACTAATTACCGCCGATGATAGCCGATGACCGCTGATAACTATCAGCGGAAATCAATTATAAACCAGTGGAAATCAGTGTGTTTTGACCGAAGTCAAAACAAATCGGAACAACTCTAAAAAACTGACTCAAAACTACTACTGTTTATTATTCTATTAAATTGGCTTCTTGATTTAACAGAATTTTTAATTGTCAACGATCTTTCCATATTTACCCTCCTGAACTTTGTTTTGCAAAATTCGGGAGGATAAACAAAATCAGGAATCCCGTTCCTGATTTTCAGCAACTCTCCTATTTCTATTTTATAAATTCTATTTTTATCTTACTCCCCAACAATCTCCTGTCAATAGTAATTTTGCGATGAATAGCCTCCTGCAGGAATTGGACCCGCGTCTGCGGTTTACAAAACCGCTGCTTTGCCACTAAGCTAAGGAGGCAAAGTGGATAATTACCATTGACCCGCTGTCTATTTTTTTTTCATTATTTTCTGCCAATAGTCCCCAGGGAATTTTTTCTTTTTTTCAATATTCCGTTGGCGCGATCTCATAAGCCACTCCCCTATTTTATTTTCAATTTTTAACATAAAAACCATTATCTTGGAAAGATATCTCTGCAGGATAGTTTCTGCGGAAAACGATCTTATTGTTTCATTATTTTTTATTCTGGCTTTCAAGGACACGAAAATTCTGGGAATAATATTCCCTCTTAATGGCAAAGCAACTAAAACAGGAATCTTGCGGCAAGCAATCAGCGCCATTCCCGCAAAACTGCCAATCAAAATTATTAAAGCGATAATTTCTACCATTTTTTTAAATCCAAATATCAAAATCTCAAATCCCAAATAAATCCAAAATTCAAATATCTAAATTTAAAACTTCCCCCTCCTCGCTCCTCCCCTCCGATGGTCATTGGAGGGGAGGAATGGTGGGGATTGTTTTAGATTTTAGATTTTGAAAATTGTAATTTATTTGGGATTTGTAATTTTAGATTTTGAAAGCTTACACTTCAAATCTCGCAAACCTTTTTACTACTATATTCTCCCTTATTTTAGCAATATATTCATCAACCATTTGTTTTATTGTCTTTGCGCCGTCTTTCACCCAAATCTGATGTATTAGACAAACCTCTTCTTTGTATTTTTTAAGTTTGCCGACTACTATCTGTTCTATTATTTTTTCCGGTTTGCCTGAATTTTTAGCTTGTTCTTGATAAATTTTTTTTTCTCCGTTCAGAATATTTTCTGAAATATCTTTTTCATCCACAAACAAAGGATTCATTGATGCAACTTGCAAGCAGAGTTCATGGGCTAATATCTGGAAATCATTTGATTTCGCCACAAAATCCGTTTCGCACCTTAACTCAATTAGAACGCCAATCCTGTTATTTGGATGAATATAACTTACGACTATTCCGGCTTTTGTCCCCCTTTCCGATTTTTTCTCGGCGATTTCAATCCCTCGCTTTCTTAAGACATCTTTCGCTTTATCAAGATCGCCCTTCGTTTCTTCAAGGGCTTTTTTGCATTCAGCGATAGACACGCCTGTTTCCTCGCGAAGTTGTTTGATTTGATCTATGGAAACCATGACAATAAAAATTTCTAATTTTTAATTTCTAAATAAATTACAATTTTCAAAATCTAAAACCCAAAAAATTTTTGAATTTTGAACATTTAAATTTTGGATTTATTTGGAATTTGAGATTTTGATATTTGGATTTAAAAAACTACTTTATTTAACTGACTTTGCCTTTAATATCGTTTCTTTTAATTTTTCAAGAATATATTTCACAGAGCTTATCGCATCGTCATTGGCAGGAATTGGAAAATCCGCTATTGTCGGGTCAATATTAGTGTCTGCCACTCCTATTATTACCACATTTTTTTTCCTTGCTTCTTTCACCGCCAAGTCGTCTCTTCTCATATCTAAAACAAAAACCGCATCCGGAATCCTTTCCAGATTTTTAATGCCGCCGAATTTTATCGCTAAATCCTTAATTTCCTTGTCAAAATCAGCTCTTTCTTTTTTTGTGTATTTCATCAGCTCTCCGCTTTCTTTTTTCTTTTCCAAATCCTTGAAATAGTCAACTCTGCGCTTAAGCGTTAAAAAATTAGTAAATGTCCCGCCCAGCCACCTTTCCACGACATAAGGAATTTCGCAATCAATAGCTGTTTGTCGGGCGATATTTTTAATTTGCGGTTTTGTTCCGACTAAAAGCAAAACTTTGCCTTCGGAAACGATTTTTCCAATAAAATCAAGAGCTCCTTTCAATTTCTCTGCGGTTTTTTCAAGGTCAATCATATGGACGCCACTCCTCTCTCCGCTTATATATTCTTTCATTTTCGGATGAACCTTGGAAGTCCTGTGTCCCAAATGCAAACCAGCCTGAGCCATTTCTTCAACGCTTATTTTCACATCGCTAATTTTAACATCTTCCGTTTTTAAGTTTTCGGGCAATTTTTCTTCTGCCATAATATAAACTCAAAATTAAATCTCAAATCTCAAAATTAAGGTGTTGCTTCGCGATAATATATATTATACTAATTTGTCCCTTCAAAAAATAAATTCGTATACCTAAATTTTGCATTTTGAGATTCGCATTTTTAATTTTTCACAATATAAATATATTTTCAATATAGCATACCGAAAATTAAAATCAATACATCGTTTGGAAGATGCGGCCTTCGGCGGACGCTCGCTCGACCAGCCTCCCGCTCGCCTGCGGAGCCGCCAAAACCGCACATTGTTCTGTATACAGAACAATAACTCAAAACCATAACTTAAAACTCAAAACTTCATAATATCATAATACTTGTATTTTAATTTAGTTTTGAGTTTTAAGTTATGGTTTTGAGTTTTGAGTTTTGAGTTTTGAGCTTTGAGTTTATCATTATTTACTTTTCAAGCATTGTTTGTTATTATAAAAATAAATTACAAATTAAACATAATAAATTTATGAAGGACAACATTCATCCGAAATATCACGAAAAAGCGAAAGTTGTTTGCGCTTGCGGAAACTGTTTTGAGGTTGGTTCAACTAATGAGCATATTGATACTGAAATATGCTACAATTGCCACCCGTTCTACACAGGCAAGGAAAAAATCGTAGATACTCTGGGAAGGGTAGATAAATTTAAGAAAAAGATGGCAAAAAAAGAAACTTTTGCCAAAAAGAAAAAGAAATAATAGACTCTCCGATCAATGTTTGGTATTGAGGATATAAAAAAAGACTACGATGAAATTTTAAAACAACTCAGCGACCCCGGGCTGATTTCTGATTACTCCGCCAACAACCCGCCAACATCTTCTAAGTTGGGACGGATAGCCGATGTGGGCTGGGAAAAATTTGAAGAGCTGTCTAAAAAGAAAAAATCCTTGGAAAAAATAATTGAGAAACAAAAAGAAATAGACGGATTAAAAACTCAGATTGAAGAGAATAAAACAATCTTAAAAGCAAAGGACGACCAAGAACTGTCTGTTTTGGCGGAAAGCGAATTGCCGATTTTGCGGGAAAAAATTGACTCCATGGAAAAAGAGCTGGAAAATATGCTCGAGGAAAACTCCAGCCCTCAACCAGCGGCACAATCAGTTATCATAGAAATAAGGGCTGGAGCAGGCGGAGACGAAGCGGCTTTGTTTGCCGGAGAGCTTTATAGAATGTATTCAAAATACGCTACCTTGCAGAGCTGGAAACAGAAAATCCTGGATTCCCACCCGACCGAAATAGGCGGATTCAAAGAAATAATTTTTGAGATAGACGGAGATGTTTTCGCCAAATTAAAAAATGAAGGGGGCGTTCACAGAGTCCAGCGGATACCAAAAACAGAAAAAGCGGGTAGGGTTCATACTTCAACCGCGACAGTAGCGGTTTTACCAAAACCAAAATCATCTGAAATTAAAATTAAACCCGATGAAATAAAAATTGATTTTTTCCGTTCTTCCGGAGCCGGAGGCCAAAATGTGAATAAAAGAGAAACAGCTGTCCGAATTACTCATTTGCCGAGCGGAATAAGCGTGGCATCCCAAACCGAAAGGAGCCAAGCACAAAACAAAGAAAATGCTTTAGCTATATTGTCAGCCAAGATTGTTGAAAAAAGAATAGAGGAAGAGCAATCTCGGCTCGACGGAAAAAGAAATATTCAAATCGGAGGCGCAAAAAGAGCGGAAAAAATCAGAACCTATAACTTTCCTCAAGATAGGGTAACAGACCACCGGCTTAAAAAATCCTGGCACAATATTGAAGAAATAATGGAAGGAAAAATAGAAAAAATAATTGAATCTCTACAATAAAGATCTGTATAATTTCATCGTAGTAAAACTCCTACGATCGTAGGAGTTTTACTACGATGAAATTACTATTGTTTATATGTTTCAACTCCACCTTATATCCATTTATCTCTATTTTATCTCTATTTTTGGGCTTCCAGGGCCTTTATGTCTTCTTCGTATTGGCTCGCGATTTTCATAACCGAATCAGCGTAAAACTTATACTGCATATTAAGCCCGCCTGAAAAATATCTCAAAGAACCGTTCCATTCACTTTTATATGTCTGCGCCTTCGCGCCAGCGTCAGCTAAATACAATCCAGCCGCTAAAAAAGCGTCTTTGATATTCCACGGGTCCCCTGGTTTCCCGATTATTGATTTTATTTTGTCTACAAAAAGAACCCAAGTTGAGGGTATAAATTGAGCCGGACCCATAGCTCCTCCATAACCAAAACTCATCGGACAGGAAACAGGAGTATTAAAAGGGTCTCTTCCCAAATCCTTGCATATTGAGATAAAAGGAGAAATATCTCTTGTCGGTTTCATTACTCTTAGAACGACTTTTCCGCTATAAGCAACAATTCCTTCTCCAGTCACTTCGTTTTTCAAATAACATTGCCCGACATTTTTTCCCATATTTGATTCCTGAGTCAAAATAGCAAGCAAAAAAGCGGGCCTGATTCCAACCGCGCTTTCAACATATTTAGCAATTTCATACGCCTCGCCAAAAGTCGGAGCCTTAGAAACTCCTATTAATTCAAAAATCCTTGCCCTTATTTCGCTCGCTTTTTTCTGTATTTCGGTCTTTTGGATTAATTGCTTTTGATACTCTCCCTCTGTAAGTTGTAAATAATATTCTTGGTCTTTCTTGGTTTTATCGCTTTCATTTTTCTGAAGGGTTTGTATTTTTACAGTCCGCTCCAAATCAGTTTTTTCCTGGTCCAGCGACTCTTTTTGGCTTTCTAAATTTGTTTTTAAGACTTTAATGTCGCTAAGAATATTTTTACTCTTTGAATCTAATGCGATTAATGCCGCCAAGTTTTCAAAGAATCCAGATATTCTCCTCTCGGAAAATAAAATTTCCAGAATTGATTTCTGGTCTTCTACGTAAATGTCTCTTAATATTTCAGCTAATTTCAAAGTGGACCCTTTTATTTTGAGACTAGTTTTTATTATTGACGATTGAGTATCTTCTACTTGGATATTTAAATCATTAATCACTAAATTACTCTGATAAATTTGATAATTAAGATTTTTAATTTTTTGGCTTAAGGTGTAAATTTTATTCTTAACCGTTTGTTTCTCTCCCTGCGTCTTGCTTATATCCGACTCAATTTTATCGCTTTTTTCTTTGTAATATACTTCGCACTGCTCTAAATTTTTACGGCAATCAGCGGAACCGACACTCTCGCATCCTTTTTCAGCTAATTGAAGACATTTTTGTTCAATATCTTCTTCGGCAAAAATAGAATTCGGCAATATAAAAGCCAAGCAAAATACGATAAGCGAGGCAATTTTAAAAATTTTTAATAACATTACCCTTATATCATCTAAATTTACTTATGTCCTGAAATTGTTTTTCTGAAGCCTATTTTGGTTCTTTTGTTTCTGCCTTCACTTCGGCTGCCGATTCCTCGGCTTTTTTCTTTTTAACTTGTTCCACATCTTCCACCTTTTCTTCAACTTGCTTTGCTAATTCCTCTTCAACTTTCGCCGGCGGAACGGCTAAAACAACTATTTCGTCAGGACCCCTATGCGTCTTCACGCCTTCCGGCAAAATCAAATCCTTTATTAAAATTTCATCTTCAAATTTTTTCAGCTTGCTTATGTCAACTGTTATCTCGTGAGGAAGATTTTTCGGCAAAGCCCTTACTTTCAATTCATAAATTTCCTTAATTAAAGTCCCGCCCATATCCTTTAGAACTGGCGCTTCGCCTTCAAAAATCAACGGCACAACAACTTCAATTTCTTTGCTTAAAATGGGTTGGTAAAAATCAATATGTATCGGCGCCCCTGAAATAGGATTTTTTTTAATTTGATGTATTAAGACCAAAAATTTCTCTTTTCCCCCTTCAATTTTTAAATTAATCAACGAGCTCTCTCCTGCTTTCTTTAGTATATTTTTAAAATTTTTAAGATTTACTTCCAAAAGCAAATTTTTTATTTCAGGACCATACAAAACAGCGGGCGTAATGCCTTTTTTTCTTAAGTCCTTTACTTTCTTTCTTAATTTCTCTCTCCTTTCAACAGAAAAATCTAACATAAACTCTAATTATCATATTACTCCTTATTTTTCAATACCAATGCATTGAACCGGACATATATCAGCCGCTTCTTGATTGCACTCAATTTTAGAAACATCTAATTCATATTTCTCGCCTCCCAAATCCTTTGCGCTTAAAAGTGTTGATTTTCCATCATTTCCCATTTTCCAATGTTTCGGGCAGACAGCGGCGCAGGAACCGCATCCGATGCAAATCCCGCGATTATGAATTATTTTCATATAATTTTACAAATCATTTACAAGCCCTTGTTTCAAACATCCTAATTTTTTCTTCCACTTTTTTTTGAATAGCGTCTTTGATATCTGCTAAAAGTTTGTATGGTTTTGTTTCTTCTTGATTTTCTCTTAATTTTTTCTCCAAGCAATCCCTCCAAATCAATCTTATCTCTGTATTAATATTTATTTTAACAATTCCTAAATCAATGGCTTTTTTTATATCCTCTTCGGAAATGCCGGATCCCCCGTGTAAAACCAAAAATTTCTTCATTGTTAAACAGCTAATATTTCCCAGCCGTTCAAAATCAATTCCTTTCTCTTCCTTATACATTCCATGAGTCGTGCCAACAGCTATTGCCAGACAATCCACATTGGTCAAATCCGCAAATTTTTTGGCTTGTTCCGGCGAAGTAAGATCGTCTTCTGTTAGAATAACTTTTTTTTGATGGATCCCCGACTCCCCCTTTATCGCCCCTAATTCTCCTTCTATTAAAACACTTTTCTTCCGGGCGTACTTTATAACTTCTTTGGTATACCGCGCGTTTTCCTCAAAAGGAAAAGAAGACCCGTCAAAATGAACCGCGGAATAACCGCAATCAACAGCCTTCTTGATTAACGCTAAATCTTTACCATGATCAAGATTCAAAAAAAACGGAATTTTATATTTTTTTTCTGCAATTTTAATTAAAGCGGAAATTTCTTCTATCCCTAAAAATTTCGCTTCGCCCTCCGATGTGCCGATTATAACCGGCGTTCTTAATGCATTTACCGCGCCAAAAATTCCCTTCAACTGCTCAAATGTTGAGATATTAAACTGGCCTATAGCGTAATGATTTTTCCGCGCATCCTGCAATATATTTTTAAGATTTTTCATATTTTAACTTTTTAATTTTTACTTTTTCCCAATTATCGCCCTCCCCCAATAATCCGTTCTTCGCGCCCCATTGTTGCAGGCAAGAAGCAGAGTTGGCTATTCCTAATTGCATTGCATATCCTATGTCGCCGTTCGCCTTGATAAAACCAGAGACAAATCCAGCCCCAAAAGAATCGCCGGCGCCTGTCTTGTCAACCACTTTTGTTTTTAAGACATTAGCGCTGTAAAAATATCTTCCGTCAGAAGCTACAACGCCTTTTGCGCCTTTTGTCATTATGGCGATTCCCGGGCACATTTTGTCAATTTTCTCAAAAATTTCTTTTTCTTTGATAAAAGGAATTTTTGTTAAAAAGGACGCTTCCTCTTGATTTAAAATTAATATGTCAATTTTACTTAAAATTTCTGACAAAATTTTTCCGGGCAAAGAAATCTGAAAAGTCCCTGGATTAAAAGCAATTTTTATCTCCTTTTCTTTTGCGAAATTAATAATACTTTTTGAGGTCTCGCAAGCAAGACCAGAAAGCGGAGCCAAATAAAACCATCTTGACCCCATTTTGTCCCAAGGAATGTCTTCTCGGGCAAGCAACTCAGACGCGCCCCTGTAAGCGATAATAGTTCTGTCTTTTTGAGATAAATTAAAAATAATAGAATGATTTGTGGGTTTTCCTTTTTCTTTGACAAAATCCACGGCCACTCCCCTATTATTTAAGTCCTTTATTATTTCTTCCCCGGCAAGGTCTTTCCCAATTGCTCCGCAATAAGCAGTTTTCAAACCCTGCTTTGCAAATGTTGCGCTGGTATTGATTCCTCCCCCGCCGCAATAAAAATAAATTTCTTCCACATCAACTTTTGAACCCAAATCAAAACATACGCCTTTGCCTGCGGTAAATTTCTTTCCGACAATTACTTGTTTTTTATTTAGCCGCAAAAAAATGTCCTGAGCGGCCGAACCAAAAGTTATTACATCAAACATAATAACGAAATTAAAAACTAAAAGCTAAAAGCGTAAAATTAAGGTATCAATTATAGCGGGAACATTTCTCGCTATAATCATAGCGAGAAATGTTCCCGCTATAATTGATAATATATATTATTGTTGCGAACGACACCATAGTTTTTAATTTCTCGCTTTGCATTTTGCGTTTAATTAGCCCCGCGGATCCAATAATGCTCTATTTTTATCAGCAACAACAATATCATCAAGACCATTTAAGAATAAAATTGTCTTTATTGCTGTATCCGGATTCAAAGAAATGCTTTTGATCCCCTCTTTGACTAAAAATTCCGCAAAATCCGGAAAATCAGAAGGCGCTTGTCCGCAAATTCCGCAATATTTGCCCTTTTCATTGCAAACTTTTATTACTTTCCTTATCATTCTTTTAATGGCAGGATTTCTTTCGTCTCCTATATGAGAAATTCTTGAATTATCCCTGTCAAGCCCGAGGCATAACTGAGTAAGGTCGTTTGAACCAATTGAAACTCCGTCAAAAATTTCTAAAAATTCCTCAATAAGCACGACATTAGTCGGTATTTCACACATCATATAAATTTTTAGCCCATTTCCCCTCCCCCCCCCTTCTTTAAGAGAGATTTCCCCCGCCTCTCCTCCCCTCCGATGACCATCGGAGGGGAGGATTGAGAAGGGTGTACCCCCTTTCTTCAAGCCATTTTTTTCCATTAAATCAACTACTTTTCTTCCTTCCTCAACGGTTCTGCAAAAAGGAACCATCACATTTATATTCGCCAATCCAAAAATATTCCTCGCTCTTTTTATCGCCTCGCATTCTAAATTAAAAGCCGGCTGGAACTTTTCATCAAGATAACGGCAGGCGCCCCTAAATCCGAGCATAGGATTTTCTTCAACTGGCTCAAAAAATTCCCCGCCTATTAAATTCCTATATTCGTTTGTCTTAAAATCGGAAAAACGAACAATTACCTCTTTGGGATAAAAAGCCGCTCCAATTTTCCCCATGCCTTGGGCTAATTTTTCAATATAAAAGTCGGTTTTGCTTTTATAACCAAAAGCAATCTCATTTATTTTATTTTTCACGATTGAAGGCATCTTCCTGTAATTTATCAAAGCAAGCGGATGTATCTTTATATTATTAGCGATAATAAATTCTTCCCGCGCCAAACCCACTCCATCGTTGGGAACAAAACTCAATCCGAAAGCCAAATCCGGCTCCCCGACATTCATCATTATTTTAACTGCCGGTTTCTTCAAATTAGAAACATCGGTTTTTTTAATTTCAAACGGAATAATCCCCTGATAAATTTTTCCTGTCTCCCCCTCGGCGCAACTCACCGTAATCTCCTGGCTTGTTTTAATCACTCTGGTTGCGTTTCCAACTCCAACCACAGAAGGAATGCCAAGCTCCCGGCTTACAATGGCAGTATGGCAAGTTCTACCCCCCCTATCTGTGATAATAGCTGAAGCGATTTTCATCACCGGAACCCAATCCGGATCTGTCATATCAGTCACTAAAACCTCTCCTTTTTTGAAGTCCTTTATGTCTTTGACATTCATTATTTTTCTCGCTCTCCCCTGCCCTATTTTATTACCCACGCTTAATCCCTCCGCTAATAATTTTATCTTTTTATTATTTTTATCTAACACATAATTTTCTAAAACCGCTAAGTTTTTTCTGCTTTGGACTGTTTCCGGCCTTGCCTGCACAATATATAATTTTCCAGCCTTGCCGTCTTTCGCCCATTCCATATCCATTGATTTACCATAATAATCCTCAATTAAAACAGACCAGCGACTAAGATCTAATATCTCCTCGTCTGTCAGAACAAACCTTTGTCTGTCTTTTATTGGTGTAGAGATATTCTTCGTAGTTGCCTTTTGATTTTTATTATAGATCAATTTAACCAATTTCCTGCCTAACCGTTTTTCTAAAATCGGCTTAAAACCGCTTTTTAGGGTCGTTTCAAAAACATAATACTGATCCGGATCCACCATTCCCTTAACTATATTCTCTCCCAATCCATAACTGCCGTTAATCAAAATAACATCTCCAAATCCATTTTCTGTGTCGCAAGAAAACATAACCCCGGAATAAGAAAGATCGGAACGGATCATTTTTTGCACCCCGACGCTCAAAGCGAGTTTCAAATGGTCAAATTTCATCTCTTCGCGATAAACAATGGCTCTGTCTGTAAAAAGAGAAATAAAACATTTCTTTACCGCCTCCGCCACATTTTTATCGCCTCTTATATTCAAATATGTTTCCTGCTGGCCAGCAAAAGAAGCGTTTGGAAGGTCTTCAGCCGTGGCGCTGGAACGGACCGCCACATCGGTTTGTTTTTCCCCGTATTCTCGAGACATAAGCGAATAGGCGTCGGAAATTTCTTTTTCCAAATCCTCGGGCAGGTGTGAACGCGCGATCAAAGCCCTTACCGCCCTTCCCTTCTCTTGAAGATTTTTAATATCGGAAACATCAATATCTCGTAAAATTTCTTTTATTTTTTCTTTAATGCCTGCTTTTTCCAAAAAATCAAAATAAGCTTTTGCTGTCGTTGCAAAACCATCAGGGATATTTATCCCCTTGGGAGTTAATTGTTGAATCATCTCGCCCAAAGAAGCATTCTTGCCCCCGACCAAAGTAATATCTCCTATCCCCACCTCCTTAAACCAAAGAATATTTTTTTGTTCTTTTTCCATAACAGCTTAAATTAAAAAGTTAAAACGCAAAATTAAAGTATCAATTATGACAGGAGTATTTCATAACGGAAACATTTTCTATCACGATTAACGGGATATGCTCCAATTATAAAATACTCCTGCTATAATTGATGATATACACTGTCGCGAAGCGACACCTTATTTTTGCATTCTTCGTTTTGTGTTTTATATTTAATTATTATACCTCAACTCCTAAAAACAAAAAAGTGCAAAACTAAAAATATTGATGTTAAGATTAAACCGACGGTCGCATTTTTAATGGAAAAATGATCTTTTTTAGTTTTCCATCGTAGTAAAAAATCGCCGATCGGAGGAAATTTACTACGATGAATTTAACGAAAAATGCGCTAAAAAACTTGACAAAGATAATACATTATGCTATCAATAAAACATAGTGAAAAAAACGCGTAATTGTAGCAAAAACAGCTCATTACACAAGCCAATAAACTAATATGGAAAATTTGGAAAGGAACCGAAGATGGAAACGCAACAGAACGAAGAAAACGCAGCGACTTACACCCACTACATCACTTGGGGAGATGCGAGGAGATTCTTCCTGACTCTGGCTACGGGGGGATTGGCAGTCCTCAATTTTCTCCTGATAATCCAAGCGTGGAAAATGCTCGGGTTGGGAGAACTGACCATGAAACAGCCGTATTCCTGGAGGCAACTGGTGATTTGCTGGGCGTTCGGTGGCGAATATGTTATTATCGCCTGTACCGCAGTATGCATCACAGCCACAATCAAGGGAGGTTTCAGGAATTTGAAACCCATAAATGAAGATGGGCTCATCGATGGGCTCATCATTGGGCTCATCATTGGGCTCATCATTGGGCTCATCAGTGGGCTCATCATTTGGCTCATCTTTGGGCTCATCTTTTGGCTCATCATTTGGCTCATCGGTGGGCTCATCAGTGGGCTCATCATTGGGCTCATCTTTGGGCTCATCTTTGGGCTCATCGGTGAATTCACTACATAGCCTTCTTCCCCCATAACCGCAAAACCCGCGAAGATAGTTTTCTCTATCATC
>Ga0155742_102_pt1 | contig 33004 bp, 26 predicted proteins | sample RifCSPlowO2_01_FD_107396 | JGI IMG/M metagenome (GOLD analysis project Ga0155742, IMG submission 107396) | Candidatus Nealsonbacteria bacterium RIFCSPLOWO2_01_FULL_38_120 | reverse complement strand
CGGCAATGTCGGACCTGTTACTGGAGCGATTACTGATAATGCGGTGATTATCGCTTCTGGCGCGCTTAATGGTTTGGCTGATGGAAATATTACCGCAACTTGTTCTGTCTCTGATACCACTGGCAATCCGGCTGTTAACGGAACTGATATCGCAGAAAAAGATGTGGTTGCGCCAACTGCTCCTGTGATTGCCCATATTGCCGTCGATGAGAAAATTAACATCGCGGAAAAAGCGGCAATTGTAGTTGTGGGCACAGCCGAATCTGGCAGTATAATTAATGTATCTTTAAGCGATGCTATTCATACTGTCAGTAATTCTGGCGTAGCCACTGGCGGCGCTTACTCAATTACAATAGATGGCACAACTCTTACTGATGGCACTATTACTCCTTCCGTAATTGCCACTGACGCGGCAGGAAATGTAAGCGGCGCTGACACAGATCCAACAGCTGCGCAAGATACTGCGTTGCCCACCATTATATCAATCACTTCCAATGCTACTGGAGTGGGTTGGTTGAAAGTAGGAAATTCTATTATTTTCACTTTGACTCCCGGTTCCGCTGAAGTTGGCGCTTCAGTTGTTGGTTCTTACAACGGCGTTGTTCTTTTTTGGAATACAGCAAATGGAGGAGGGACATATACCGCAACCTACACTATTGCTGAAGGCAATGCCCACCAGACTTCTCCTTTGCAAATTTCTGGCGTAGTTATTACTGATGCAGTGGGAAATCCGAGCGCGGCTGGAAGTGGAATAGATATTCAAAAAACTATTGACGCTGATACACCAAGCGCGCCAACAACAGTTACCCTTCTTGACCCTATAAATAATGCGAATAAAACAGCAGCAACTCTTCATATTACCGGCGAAGCGGGAACTACTTACAACTATTCTATTGACGATGCAACCCCAGGATCACCGATTGCTGGCTCTGGAGCGCTAACTGGCGGGGATTTAACTGTATCTGGAATTGATGTGTCTGGATTTGCAGATGGCTTATTGACTGTTTCTGTTACTTTAACCGATGTGGCTGGAAATACTGGCTCTACGGGAATTGATACCGCGACAAAAGATGCTACTCCGCCAAACGCCCCAATTATTACAATACCAGCTTCAAGCCCAGTCGTTATAAATGTCGCCAATAAATCCACCCAAACATTATCAGGCGCGGCAGAAGCAGGATCAATCGTAGAAATTTATGTTAATAATTTAGCGTCTACCGTAACTAAAGTGGCAACAAACGGGACATTCATTTTTACTAATGAGGATTTGCGAGCTTTTGGCGCTGGGATTGTTTCTGATACAGATTATTCCAGCGCAAAAGTTGCAACCGTTAAAGCTAGCGACGCGGTAGGAAATTTCAGCGTGGAATCAAATGCAATTTCTTACACTCAAGACGCCACTGTTCCCAGTTTTACGATGCAGTATTATTCCGATGAGGGGTTGACCGCTTCACTGGCAGATAATAAAAGATTAAAGCAAGGAACTTATTATATAAAAATTACTTCAAGCGAACCGTTGAATTCCACGCCGACAATTTTTATTGACGCCGAAGGGACGGCTAACGATGTAACTGATAGCGCTACTGTTTTTATAAGCGGCAATGATTACCGTTACGCTCGTCTTATTGCTTTTGATACCGCGGCAGTTGGCGGTATTTTGGAAAATATTTCCATCACAGGCGCTGATGTGGCTGGCAACCCTGCTACCAGTGTTGATCCCACCAACGAAGCGACAAAAGCGGCCTATACTGACACAGTTGCCCCGACCGCTGCAATTTCCGGTCAGCCTGTTTCTCCCACGAATTCAAATTCAGTAGATATCACAGTTGGCGGTACGGATGTAACACATTACCAGTACAAACTTGATGGCGGATCTTACGGGATAGAAATTCCGATTGCAACCCATATAATACTTAGCGGATTAGGGGAAAGTCAGCACACTTTATTTGTCATCGGTCGCGATGTCGCTGGAAATTGGCAAGCGGAACCCGGAACGGCAACTTTGACTTGGACCGTTGATACTCAAGCTCCGACAGCGACTTTAACTAATACGCCAAATAGCTTGACTAATCAAACGACAACCGACATTACTGTTGGCGGAACGGATGTGACGCATTATCAATACAAAATTGACACAGGTTTGTATAATTCGGAGACAGCTGTGGCTACGCACATTGTCTTGTCTGGTTTGTCTGGGGGAGCGCATACGATTTCCGTCATTGGTCGCGATGTGGCCGGAAATTTACAATTAGAGGCGAACGCGATTTCTTATTCGTGGACGATTGATACCGCTGTTCCGTCGGTTTCTTCTCATACGCCTTCGCTTAATGCGTTAAATATCAGCCCGACTACGCAAATCGTGGTCACTTTTAGCGAAGCAGTTAATGTAGAAAGCGGCGATGTTTTATTTAGCCCGACGATTTCCAGCGGATTTGCTATAACCAACTCAGGAACAACCGTGGCGACAATTACGCCCAATAGTTCGCTTTCTAATAATACGACATATACTATAACACTTTCGGGCGTTGCCGATCTTGCTGGCAATGTTTTACCGGAATACGGCAATATTAAATTCACTACCGCGACTACTTATTCTATCGCTTTGAATACTAATTCAGGCGGCTGGAATTTGATTTCTCTGCCAGTTATTCCAACTAGTACGGCTATTGATGAGGTGCTCGGCGGCGCGGCTAATAACATTGACGCGGTATGGACTTATGACCCGACTGCTCCGAATGCGATTAATGGTTGGTTGGTATACACGGGCGCCCCGAATACAAGCAATCTTGATATGATGACCGCCGGACTTGGCTATTGGATTAGCGTGACTGGCAACGCAAATCTTTCTGGTTCGGGAACACTTCTTATCGCCGGTCACACATTGCCGCCATCTCGTTCGCTTGAAGCAGGTTGGAATCTTGTCGGTTATTATCAGCTTCCAGGCGAGTCCAACAGCACACCCGCGAAAGCGTTTGCGAGCTTGCAATCATGGAGCGGTCTTTGGGGATTCAATAACACGACAGGTATTTTTAATTCTGTGACAGCAATCAATCCTGGCGATGCTTTTTGGATTTCACTTACGAGCGATAAAATTTACACTCCGAGCAATTAAAAGGAATAATATATTGGTAAATTGATATGAAAACAATGTTACTTAAAATAATAACTATGGCGGCGTCTTTATGTCTCCCTGTTATTGTTTTTGCTCAAAGTCCCGGTATTCCGCACCAGTTTTTTGGCGCAGCGCAATTTGCGAGCGGCGCGATTCCTAATGGATTGTCGATTCAGGCAAAGATTAACGGTGTCGTAGTTGGCGGTTCAGTAACAGCGGGTGGAAGCTATGGTTATAATCCAAATTTGCTTTTCGTGACCGATAGTCAAAACACAAATGCCGGAAAAACAATTGAATTTTATGTTTCCGGCATTAAGGCAAACGAAACAGCGATTTTTGCGAACGGCAACTCTACGCAACTTAATTTAATAGTTCCTGGATCTGTTGGCGTGATTACGAAGTCCGAAGGCGAGGCAATCACTCAGCAGGAAGCGATAATCACGCCGACATCACCGATGCTTATAAATATGGGTGATTTATTAACCGTAAATGTATCTGTTGGCGCGATTACGATGGCGACAATAGCCGATGTGCATAAACTGGATTCAAGTTTTTTTACGGGCGCGGCTGCGGTGATTGCTGGCGGAAAAGTATTGAATGCGTATGAAATTAAAATTAATGGAACAGGGTTATCAATCACCGCGACCATGAAATATGACGATACTGGAATTGATGAGAGCGCTGTGAAGCCATATAAATATAACGGATCGGCATGGGAAGTAGTTACTCCTTTCACGAAAGACACAACCGCGAATACATTAACATTCTCAATTGCGTCCGCAAATACTCCGTATGCGATATTTGGGTTTATGGCGTCAGTTCCGTCGTCAGGGGGAAGTAGCATTAGCGGAGACGGGATAAATCCACCACCAAGTTCTGGTTCAGGTTCAGCCGCTGTTTCAGGTTCAACGCCCTCAACGACATTGAGCGCCACCGCGCAAAAAGTTGACACCAATAAAGACAGCAAAATTGATAAATACGATTTTTCTTTGTTGATGTCTAATTGGGGTAAAACAGGAACCAATGTCTGCGATTTTAACGGCGATGGAAAAGTTGATAAATACGATTTCGCTTTATTGATGTTGTATTGGTCGTTGTAAAAATTTAATAATTCAAGTAAGAAAATAGTATGGGAAATATGCTTAAAAATAGAAAAATTTTAGTGTCAGTCGTATATGTTTCATTTATAACAGCCGCTAATTTTGCGGTTGCCGCCAGCCCGTCGGTTTTTATTTCGCCAGCTAATTTAGAAAAAGAAATTGGGCAGAGTTTTGATTTATCAACGAGGGTTGATGGCGCCGGACAAAAAGTTTGCGTTGTTGAGGGAAAAATAAGCTTAAATAATTTGTCCTGCCAGAGTATTGCGGTGTCAGACGGTTTGAGCGTTCAAACATCTCCGACCTGCGCCAATCCAGCTTTTTTATTGGGCATTCAGGGTTGCAATTCAGCCGTTAAAAATCTTTTCACGATCACCGTGAAAGCGGCTAATTCTGGCGGCGCGAGCGCTATTTTTTCAGATCTTGATATTGTGGGCGAAGGGGTTTCCATTTCTAACATTTCCACAGGCGGGAATTACACGATTACCGCTCCTGTTGCTCCTACCCTTGTTATTCCTACCCTTGTTACTCCTCCGCAAAGCCAGCTACCTGTCGCGGAAAGTCAGCCGCAAACAACACAAGAAAATCCAGGGGAACAAGTGATTCCGCAGCCGGAAGAGGAGCAAACATCTAACCTTGTCGTTCCAGTTGTTTTTGAAACAGGAACCGACTCAACAGGTCTATTGGCATCGGTAGCGAATATTTTGTCTTTCGGGACAGGCAAAGCGTGGCTGTTGGTTATATCAGTGGCGATAATATTAATTATTTTTGCGTCAGTGGTTATTTATTTTGTCAAAAAATTTCGCAAAGAAAAAATTCAGCAGTAAAATGAAAAAGCAAATAAAAAAGTTTTTGTGATCAAAAATCCGATATCTGAAAAGATATCGGATTTTTGAAATGTTTTTTAAGGGATGATATAATATAGTCATTATGAACGTAGAAATTAAAAAACATAATGGCATCGTTTTTACCCCTGAATGGGTGGCCGATTTTATGATTGATGAAGTGTTAAATGGCAAAAAAATAATGGGTGATGAAAAAATATTAGACGCTGGTTGTGGCGAAGGAATTTTTGCCACCATTGCCGCTGAAAAGCTTTCAAAGTTATTAGGTAAAAAAATAGAAAAAGTTATAGAAGAAAATATCTATTCCGCAGATATATCAGAAGAATACATAGAAAAGACCAAACGAAATTTGCAAAAATTATCAAAAGATAAAATTAAAAAAATATGGATAATCATCAATTTTTGCAGACAATTAAAGAATCATTTATTAAGTTTTTGCGAACACATCCGCGGAGTAATAAGAAATTAATAACACTGCGTGGCTCAATAGCAAATGATATTAAAAATAGATTGGGGCGGGAATATAAAATCAAATCGCTTGGCGTAGGCAATGCTAAAGAAGGAAAGGTAGATGGAAGATATATGGAAAAGATTGTTGATATTTTAATTTCAAAAAATGAAAATGACATTGCGGGAATTGCGGTAAAGTTTGTAATGAATAATTATTCGCATAATTTTAATAATTATTTTTAAAATATGTTAGGTGAGACAGCTAACATTAGAACAAGCAATAAGGAGTATTTTCAGATTTTAATTCTGTCGGAAGAGATGCCCTATTATAATGAATCCGGAAAAATAAAATGAAAAAGATTTTAATATTATTTGTTGCAGTTTTGGGAGCGGGCTTATTTTTTGCCGGCGTTGTTTTTGCTGTTGATGTTTTGCCGGACGGCGCGATACAAGAGATGATGGTGAATGACGGGGGAGTGGATGAAAACGGAGTTCCAATAACGGAGTTTATCTTTGATTTTCCGGAAGGGGATTCGGCTACAAATGATGGCATCGTCCAAGAACAGGCGGCGAGCGGAGGGGCTGTTTTGGGGTCCGAAGTAACAGCAGGAGCGAGCGCTGACGCAAATTTGACAGGAACCGATAACGACGTGCCTGAGAATTTAGATAAATCTGTTAATTTTTTCAGAATAGAAAATTTGTGGTGGATATTATTGCTGGCGATAATTATTTCACTCTTTCTATTCTGGTTATTCTGGCGGGAAAAGAAGAAAAAAGAAAAAGAGCGACAACAAGGAATAAAGTAAATAGTTCCAATAATTGAAAATCCGATATTCTAAAGAGTATCGGATTTTTGAATTATTCTTTAATAAATGATATAATGTAGTTGTTATGAGCGCAGAGATTAAAAAACAAAACGGCATCGTTTTTACCCCTAAATGGGTGGTTGATTTTATGATTAGCGAGGCGCTAAATGGTAAAAAAATAATGGGCGATGAAAAGATATTAGACGCTGGTTGCGGAGAGGGAATTTTTACGATCGTTGCGGCTGAGAAATTTTCAAAATTATCAGGCAAACCATTAAATAAAGTTGTAGAGGAAAATATTTATTTCATTGATATATCGGAAGAACACACGGAAAAGACCAAACAAAATTTGCAAAAATTATCAAAAAATAAAATTACAAAATACAATACGATAACGGATGATTTTTGTTTTCATAACTTTAGTGAAAAATTTGATTTTATAATCGGTAACCCCCCTTATGTTCGTATACAAAATTTAAACAGCAGAAAAGGACAGCTACAAAAAAGTTATATTACCGCCTCCAGTGGCTCTATCGATTTGTATTTTTGTTTTTTTGAGCAAGCATTAAAATTATTAAGCGAAAATGGTAAAATTGCTTTCATCACCCCTAACTCTCATTTTTATTCAGCCGCTGGGAAAAATTTGCGAAATTTATTATCCACTCATTTAATAAAAATAATAAATTTTGATCATTTCCAGATTTTTAAAAACGCTACCGCATATACGGCAATTACATTTTTGCAGAAAGAGAATGCTACCGATTTTTTATACGCAGAAAATTTTAAGAGCGATTTTGAAAATCTTAAATACAAGAAAATATCAATCCAATACATGAGATCTGAAAGATGGGAATTTTTTGACGAAAAATATTTAGATAAAATAGTCAAACTTAATAAAAAATATTCCACACTTCAGGAAGTGGCTGACATTCATTATGGAATAGCCACACTCAAAGACGATATTTATATTTTTTCGCCGGAAAAAAGCGATGTGAATTATTTTTATTTTAATAACTTTAAGATTGAAAAAAATATATGCGTTCCAATTATTAAAGCGTCAACATATAAGGGACAAAATCAAAATCTTTTTTTGATTTTTCCATATAAAAATGAAAAAATAATACCTAAAAATGTTTTTCAAAAAAAATATCCAGAAGCATATAGGTATTTTTTATATCACCGCGATATTTTGGAAATGAGAGATAAGGGAGGAGGAAAAAATTATGAGGAATTTTATGCTTTTGGCAGAAATCAAGGGTTAAAAACCAGTTTTGGGGAAAAAATTATAACCAGCACGATGAATATTGCCCCTCGTTTTTATGTAATTGAAAACAAAAAAATCAGTTTTTATGCAGGATATTGCGTCAAACCGAAAAACGGTATTAATCTTTGTGAATTATGCGAAGCGCTGAATTCCAATTTAATGAAAGAACATATTAAGTCGGTCTCAAAAAGTTATCGCGGGGGATATAAATCCTACGCAAAAAGTTTTTTGAAAGATTTTGTGCACCCTCAATTTTATAAAACCCAACCAGCATTATTTTAACAGAAAATATTATGGATAACTTACAAGATAAATTTATAGAAGCAATTAATGCTTCTTTTGTGGTTTATAATAAAAAAGGCGGGGCGAGAAGTAATAAAAAATTGATCCCAATTCATAAATTTTTATCAGAAGCTATTTTGGACGCGCTTAATGATGATTATTTAATAAAATCATTAGGAATTGGCGACGGAAAAGAGGCGACAATAGATGGGAAATATTATCCAAAAGATCTTGATATTGCCGTATTCAGGGGTGATAAAATTATCGCGACTGTAAGCTTCAAATTTATCACCTCAAACTATCAACAAAACGCAAACAACTATTTTGAAAATCTTATGGGCGAAACAGCCAATATAAAACGGCAAAATATTGGTTTTGCTCATTTTTTGGTGTTTCGTGGGCATACGCCGTATTATTCAAAAAATAAAGGAAATTTGCGGGGGAAAGAAAAGAAAGTAGAGGTTATGTCTGAAAAATATTTACAAAAATACATAAATTTATTTAATGACATGGATTTTCCCCACAAACCTGATTTAATAGGGATTTGTATTTTAGATTTTGATCAAAATAAGAAAGCAAAATTTGTTAATTTAAATGATTTTGATTTTTCTATTGAGACAAAACGACTAATTAAAAATGAATTCTCTTTGAGTAAATTTTTAGATAAATTTATACATCTCGTAAATTTGAAAAGTTAAAAAATAGTACAGGAGGTGTTCTCGTAGTATTGGCTTATCGTTGAGAGTATTTTTGGAATTTCAGTAAGAGGTTTTTATTTTTTCTTCTCCGATTTTGATTAATTTTTCCAGCAAATCATTGGCTTCCATTGTTTCTTTGTGTTTATTCCCGTCCATAGAGGCATAACTGATAATTCGGCATAAATTACTAAGCATATAATAATAGATTATTTTTTTGTCAGAATCGGAAAGGTCGCGATTAAAATAATTTCGGCAAAATAGCAATTTCATTTTATCAGTCATTTCTTTGTAATTTTGATGGAAATCATGTTCAAACATAAGCTCGGTATGAATAAAAAAACAGCCCAAGTCGCTTAGGGGATCGGATGCGCTGGCGTCGGAAAAGTCCAACAGTTTTATATTTTCATTAACTATAAAAATATTTCCACTATGGAGGTCGCCATGGGTTAATCGGAGGGACTGGAAACGGGAACGAAAATAGTTTTTGTTTTTTATTTTGAAATCGCGGCAGGCCTGGATTAAATTTTTGAAATGGTTAAATCCAAAAGGATAATATTTTTTTACCAAAAATAAATAGAATTTATGTTGTTTGTTTTCCCAATGTTGGCCATTGACGATTATTTTATTATTTTTGAGGCAGTGAATTTTTTGAACGGCTTCCGCGACTATCGGAATAAAATCCATAAATTCTTGACTATGGCGGTTAATGCTTAATTGTCTTAAGCAAACGCCTTCAATCGCTTCATAAAAAAAAGCCCGCAGGGGCTGGTAATATTCCAACGGACGGGGAACAAGATTGTCTAATTTTTGTTCTCTCAAAAATATATTGGTTGAATAATCTGTTTTTGTTCCAGCGGGTTTTCCAAAGAAACCGATTTTTTTTTCGGCCTTAACTATTATTGTTTTTTTGAAAATTCCATTTCGGCCGGATAGAATAAGATTATATCTTGCAATAAGGCGTTGATGATTCAAAAATATTTTTATAACTTCTATGTCAAAATCTATCAGTTTTTTCGCTCCATGAAAATATTGAGCAAACCGGTTTTGGAAAAATTTGCCGATCCATTTTTTGTCCAACAAAATTATAATATAATTTTTCTTTGCCATTTTGATTTTTTTATCTCTATTGGCAGTTGATTCTATTTGTTCAAATTAAACTCTTTGTTTCCCTCGGAGGAGGGCTCGAGTTTTTCTTCGGAAGAATATTTTTTTAGCTCTTTAATTCTGTCCCTTACTTGGGCGGCTCTTTCATATTCCTGTCGATTCGCGACGAGCTTCATTTCTTTTTTTAGCCGGTTTACCATTTTTTCAACTTCTTTTTTAGGAAGACGGGGCAAGCTTTCGTCGGTTCTCTGCCTAATTTCTTCATCTTCTGAGCGGGATAATTTTTCAATAATTCCCGCTCTTTGCCAATCAAAAGCGGTGAAAACTATTTTATGATAAAGTTTTTTCGCCTTTTCTTTTATTTCCTCCGGCATTTCTGGGCAGGAAATTATTGATTCATAAAGTTCTTTGGCTCCGAGTTCAATCATTTCAATGCTCCACCACGGCCGGGCTGATGCCCACCAGTATTGGTCGGAATGTAGAGCTTTATCTAATGAGCGGCGAGCTTTTTGGTATTCCGGGCTATTGCTTTCGTATTTTTCAACAGAATCAATCGCCAGTTTAGTCAGTTCCCATTGAGCTTTATGGATTTCATTGTCGTCGTCCTGCCATCTGGCAAAAGGTTTTTTCTTTTCTAAATCTTTTTCCATTAGCGCCCAAGTTGAGGCCTGTGGCTCAATCTCTTCCCTTTGAGGAAATAAATCCAGCAATTCGGAAATTTTCACATTTTTAATTTTATTGGAATTGTAAATTTCAAAAAGAAGCATTTCCAAGCCCGGCCTGTGGTGGCCGAATGTTTCGCCATCCATTGCGGTAATCAGGTATTCGTTTTTTTTCAAACGGTCGCCTAAACTTTGGAGAAGCAGTTTCCCGGTTCCTATTTGGCCGGAAAGTATTACCCAGCTCATTTTTCGCTCGCGGAAAAAAATGGAAAAATCTTTCGCGTTAGATGCTTGGTAAATCCGATTGTATTGCTGTTTCGCGGCTTGTTTTGGAAAAGACAATTCATCCACGATTATCCATTTATATCCGAGCTCTTCCAGAATTGGTGAAAGCTCTGGAAAAAATCCCATTTCCGGCGGAAAAAATCCATTAGGTCTGAAATTTTTTCCAAGATAATGGCAAAGGGTTTCTTCGTTAAGCTTTATTTGGCGGATGATTTCTTGTTTGGGCAGAAAGGGTAGAAGCGGATGGTATTTTGCCGAGCCGGTGACTTCAAGCCGTCCTTGGTCAAAAAGTTTTTTTATCATTTCAATTATGTCGTTCTGACCATTTTTTTCAAAAAGTTCAAAAAGTATTCCGCTTATATTCATAGTTATTTTCGCTCGCGGGTTTTCCAAAAATAGGCGGAATATTTTCCAGTATGACTCCTCGCTTACTCTTTTTATCCAATATGGCTTTTGGGTCGGCGGTTGGTAAATATGCAAAAAATTTGCCCAATACATATTTATATGCTTTGAATTGCGAAATCCCTTCAACTTTTTATGTTTTGGCTTGGGTTGCGCTTTTGCAAAAATTTTTCGGTATACTTCATTCTGTAGTATACCTCAAAATTTTTGCTTCGGCACGCCTTCAAACTAAAACAAAATACTTAAAAGGAATTTCGCAATTCAAGGTATTTATTATTTTATTTTGTTTTTCTTGTCAATCGCCCGCCAAAAGACCTTTAGATATTCTTGGGCTGATTTTTTCCAAGAAAAGTCTCTTTTCATGGCTCTCTTGACCATTTGCCTCCACTCTTTTGAAAAAGAAAAACAGGTTTCAGCTCTTACTATGGCTATAAACAAATCCATTGGGTCGTAATCCTGGAAAACAAAGCCATCTCCTTGATTTTTTTTTGGGTCATAGTCGGAAATAGTGTCTGCCAAGCCGCCTGTTTTTCTGGCTATTGGAATGCATCCGTATCTCATTGCCTGCATCTGGGTTATTCCGCAGGGCTCAAATTTTGACGGCATCAAAAAACCGTCCGCTCCTCCGAAAATAATATGAGGCAGGTTCACATCAAATTCAAAAAAGTATTTTATTTTATCCGGAAATTTTTCAGACGCCTTGCTTATCATTTCTTTATACCTTGATTCTCCGTCGCCTAAGCAGACAAGCTGAAGCGGGAGATTTTTGAAAATCGGTTCGGTAATTTTCTCTATCAAATCAAAGCCCTTTTGCTCAGTAAGACGGGAAACCATTCCAATCAAAAAAATATCCGGGTTTTGTTCCAGCCCGAATTTTTTTTGAAGATAAATTTTATTCTCTTTTCTTTTTTCAATTGCTTTGGAATTATAATTGCCAGGGAGATTGGAGGAGTTTTCTGGATTATTTTCTTCATAGTCAATTCCATTTAATATTCCGTATAATTTTTCCCTATTTTCCGAAAATATTTTTTCCAAATTTTCTCCATATTCAGGGGTTGTTATTTCTTGGGAGTAGGTGGGGGAGACAGTTGTTATTATATCGCTGTAAATTATTCCTCTTAGCATCCAATTCAGTTTTGCCAAGCGCGGGTTAAAGAAGTCCGGAATCAGCTCTTTTCCGGAATCCCGTTCTGTTTCCTGCACAAATTTGAAATCGCACATTCCTTGGTATTGGAGATTATGGATAGCAAAAATTGTAGTAATTTTTGACAAAACAGGGTCGTTTGCGTAAGTAGTTTTCAAATAATTGGGAACTAAGCCGGTTTGCCAATCAGATGCCACTATTATATCAGGTTTCCAGTGGAATAATTTTAAGAATTCCAAGACGCCGCGGCACAATAAAGCCCACCTTATGTGGTCGTCTCCGTATCCGTAGACATTCGCCCTTTGTTCGTAATATTCCATATTTTCCAGAAAGTAGATCGGCACATCGCTTTCGGGACTTTTTTTGACATTGCAAACGAGAAAGTGGTTGTCTCCCGGCTGGTCAGTGGGAACTTTTATTCCTTTTATTTTTGTCTCCAATTTGCATTTTTCCGGGTCAATTGTTGCGTATCTCGGAATAATTATGCGGACATCCTGGCCAAGTTTTTTTAAAGCGAGAGACAAAGAGTGAACCACATCGCCCAGCCCTCCGGCTTTAGCGAATGGCGCGGCTTCTGTCGCCACAAATAATATTTTTAATTTTTTATGCCCGTTATTCTTTTTCATTTTGTTTGTATTTTCTAAAATATAATCCCGCATTGGCGGGTTTGATGTATTTCGATTTATTTTTATGGGCTTATGCTTTAATTATACTTTTTATCGCGGCTCTTTGTCAAATTAAATATTGCCCTTTGCTTAGCAAAGGACAATTCAAGAAAATCTTTTGCTTATTAGAAAATCCTTTGCTTAGCAAAGGACAATTAAGAATTTTTCCGATTGATTTGGCGCCCGGCTCGTGCTATAAAAAGAGTATAACATAATCAAGGATTAGAATTATAAAAGAAATAAAATTATGCCGATAGTCCAAGACAGAAAAAAAATAAATAATAAGACAATAGTTAAAATTCCTGATTTTGAGTACGGTTTTATTTGGGAAGACCCGATTAGCGGTCATAGGGTTGGCTGTCTTGATGTTTCAAAAAAGGAAGATGTTAAAAAATTGATGCGGGATGAAAAAGCGATTCTTGCCATCCAAGACCCGCCATATAATGTTGATATAAATGATGAATTTGGAAATCTGCCGCTTAATCAATATATTGGTTGGAGTGAAAAATGGGTTGATAATACAATAGATATTCTTGATAAAAATTCCTCTTTTTATGTCTGGCTTGGGGCGGATATTAGAGACGGCTTGCAGCCACTTCCCGATTTTATAATTATGATGAGAAATAAGCCCGTAAGCATCAGGAATTTCATAACAATGAGGAATCAACGAGGATATGGGACGCAAAAAAACTGGATGGCAATTCGACAAGAATTACTTTACTACATTAAGGGTGAGCCAATTTTTGATGTTCGGGCCGAATATACAGATATACCTAAAAAAACTAAAGGATATTACAAAAAAATAAATGGGAAGATAACAGAAAATTTTGAGCGGAGCAAATCTTTAACTATTCGGGCGGGAAATGTTTGGCACGATATACAACAGGTTTTTTATTTAATGCACGAAAATATAGAGGGCTGTTTTGCTCAAAAACCGCTTAAATCCGCCAAGAGGATTATTGAGGCGAGCAGCAACCAAAGAGACCTTGTTGTTGATTTTTTTGGGCACTCTGGCTCTACATTGTTGCAGGCGGAGTTAAGTAAGAGAAAATGTTATACGATGGATATAAACCCCGCTTATTGCAAAATAATGGTTGCTCGTTTATTACATTATAGGCGGACTGGAGAAATAGGCTGGGGCAGAACCAAAATTTTGAAAGAAGGTAATATTCTAGCAGACGATGAGCAACTATTAGGAGCGCCAACTTTGTTAGATTTAATTTAAATAATATGGACAAAAAGAATTTAGATAATAAACTTGACGGATGGATCAAAGAATTACCGCAAGAAGATAGAAAATCTTTGTTGGAGTGTTTAAGTGGTTTAAAATCTATTTATCCGTTTAATGAATATGAATATCGTCTTATGTATTTGCTGGATAGACAAATTATTACTTTTCAAGAATACGAGATTTTAAGAAGCTCTTATCTTATATAGAAGATAACCCTTATTTAAATCTCTATAATGTTTCCCCGCGCGTTTTTGGTGAAATTTGGGCTCAACGGCATTTAATTAGTATTGATGCGAAATTTAAGAAGCCATCAAAACAAATTGATAAAAAGTATTCTAGTGATTATGATCTTTACATTGAAAATAATAAAAAGATAATTAAGGTTGAGATTAAAGCATCTCGGGCAATAAACACAAAGATACGAGGCGGGTTAGAAACTAAAGCATTAAGCTTTGATTCGGGTGAACCTTATTGGATGAATTTTCAGCAGATTAAATTAGGCATAGCGAATGTTTTTATTTTTGTCGGTGTTTGGGTGGATAAAATTATTTATTGGGTTTTGACAAACAAAGAAGTAAAGCAGTGTCCAATACGAAGTCATCAACATAGGGGAGGAATTGAATATCAGATTGGAATTACGGGAAAAAATATAAGTGATTTCCAAAAATTTTTAGTTGAACCGGCAGAATTAGTTGAAATAATTAAATCAAAAATCAAATAATTAAAAAAAGTATGGCATTCTCTCCGATTGATGAAATAAAAAGCCGGCTGGATGTGGCGGAAGTTATTGGTGGCTATGTTAAGCTCCAAAAAGCGGGCGTGAATTTTCGAGCGCCTTGCCCGTTCCATTCTGAAAAAACACCTTCTTTTTTTGTTTCTCCGGCAAGGCAAAGCTGGCATTGTTTCGGAGCATGTTCTGAGGGAGGAGACATTTTTAAGTTCGTGATGAAAATAGAGAGCGTGGAATTCGGGGATGCTTTGCGGATTTTGGCGAAAAAAGCCGGAGTGGAGCTGAAACGACAGGACCCGAAATTAGCCACTGAAAAACAGCGGCTCTGCGAAATCGCGGAACTGGCTTGTAAATTTTTTGAGAAACAGCTGGAAGGAAGTCGAGAAGGCAAGGAGGTGAAAAATTATTTATTGGGTAGGGGAATAAAAGAGGAAACAATAAAGAAGTGGCGTCTGGGCTATTCGCCCGATCTTTGGGCGGGGCTTTCTGATTTTTTGGTTAGCAGGGGTTATAAAAGGGAAGAAATAGAAAAAGCCGGGCTTTGTTTGAAATCAGAAAAATCAAGCAATTACTATGACCGATTTCGGGGGAGAATTATGTTTCCGGTTTTTGATTTCGGTAGCCAAGTGGTGGGATTTGGAGGCAGGGTGTTTAAGCATGACAGCAGGCCTGACGGTCAGAAAGAAGCGAAATATATAAACACGCCGAATACTTTAATATACGACAAAAGCAGAATTTTATACGGCTTGCAAACCGCCGGGACGGAAATAAGAAAGAAGAATTTTGCTGTTTTAGTTGAGGGTTATGTGGACGCCATAATGGCGCAACAAGCGGGATTTGAAAATACTGTCGCGAGCTCCGGCACAGCGCTTACTCCATGGCAATTGAAAATTTTGAAACGGCATTCGGAAAATCTTTTTACTGCTTTTGATATGGATCCTGCCGGCGACACTGCCACAAAGCGGAGCATAGGGTTTGCCCAGGAAATGGGGTTTAATATAAAAGTGGTGGTGATGCCTGGAGATATGGACCCGGCTGACGCTGTTTTGAAAGATCCGAAAATATGGCAGGATTCAGTTGAAAGGGCTAGAACAATCCACGATTTTTATTTTGAGAATACTTTCGCAAAATTTGACAAAAATTTCCTTGAAGGCAAAAAAGAAATTTCAAAAATTTTGATCCCGATTATAAAAAAAATTCCGAATAAAATTGAACAATCGCTTTGGGTAAAGGACTTAGCGGAAAGAATCGGAACAAGAGAAGAAAATGTTTTAGAGGAGTTGGAAAAAATAGAAATTGCTGGGCAGGAGCCGTATTTTCAAGAAGCAACAGAGCCGGCTGTTGAAGAAATCGCCTCTTCTCCGCTTGTCGTCAATACAAGACAGGGGCTTATGGAGGAAAGATTGGTTATTTTGGCATTAAGGGCGCCGAAAAATTTGGATATTATTCAAGACAGCGATTTTGGTTTTCTCACCCCTCATATAGTTGATATGATTTCTTTTTTGAGGCAGAAAGAGAAGGGAAAAGATGTCCTCGTTCAGAATTTTTCTTCGGATTTAGCAAAGCGGCTGGAATATCTTTCCATTAAGTCGGAAGCGGAAATTGCTTTGGCTACTCCCGAAGACCCGGCAAAGAAAAAAATGGATTGGATGAAAAAAAGCGAAGCGGAAGAAATAGAGGAGGAATTCAGAGCTTGTTTAAGAGAAATAAAAACAGCGGCTTTCAAAAATAAGCTTGACGAAATTTCCCAAAAAATAAAAGAGGCGGAAGTTGGCAAAAATCCGGAAATGGTTTTACGGCTAATGAAAGAATTTAACGATTTTTCCAAGCAAAAAACCGATTTAGAAATAATATAACAGCTATTTTGTTTATGTAGATGTCTGGCATTTACATACTGCGATTATGAAAAAAGAAAAAAAGAAAAAGCAAAAAGAACAGAAAAAAGTTAGAGCGGCTGGGAGAAAAATTCATAAAAAAATACACAAGAATAAAATATCTCGCAAAAAGCGGGCGGCAAAAAAAGTTTTCACTCTGGAAAAAATTGATGCCCTTTTCGCTAAAGGCAGGCAAAGAGGGTTTGTCACAACTTCTGAGATTTTGGCTTTTTTTCCGGATGTTGAAAGAGACATAGCTGGCTTGGAAGACCTCTACGAGGAAATGGATAAAACAGGTATAGAAATAAAAGAAGCGAAAGAATTTTTGGAAGTTGAAAAAGACGCGAAGAAAAAAAAGGCTTTGTCCGGATTAGGAGATGTTAAAATTGATCCGGTTCAACTCTATCTGAAAGAAATCGGAAAGGTTTCTTTTCTTACCGCTGAGGAGGAAAAAGAGCTGGCAAGAAAAATTGAGGGCGGGGACAAGGAGGCGATGGCAATACTGATGAGGGCTAATTTACGCTTGGTTGTTTCTATTGCGAAAAAATACATAGGCAAGTCGCCGAATTTGACATTGCTTGATTTGGTGCAAGAGGGGAATATCGGCTTGAGGCGGGCTGTTGAAAAATTTGACTGGAGGCGGGGTTATAAATTTTCAACTTACGCAACTTGGTGGATACGGCAGGCGGTTACCCGCGCTTTGGCAGACCAGGCAAGAACTATAAGGATACCAGTGCATATGGTTGAGACGATTTCAAAATACACGAAAATAAGGCGTCGGCTTTTACAGGACTTGGGCAGGGAGCCTTTGCCCGAAGAAGTTGCTTCCGAAATGGGCATTGAAGTTGAAAAAGTCCATCATATCAGAAAAATTTCTCAGGAAACTGTTTCCCTGGAAATGCCGGTTGGCGAAGACGACGAAGACAGCGTTTTAGCTGAATTTGTTGAAGATGAAAAGACAGTTTCGCCTTCCACTCAAGCGGCAAGGAGCTTGCTTAAGGAAAGATTTGGAGAGATATTGGTTGACCTTAATCCGAGAGAGCAGAAAATTTTGGCGATGCGGTTCGGTTTGGGCGACGGCATCACTCATACCCTGGAGGAAGTAGGCCAGGAATTTGGCGTCACCCGCGAAAGAATCCGCCAAATTGAAGCAAAAGCCCTTACTAAAATTCGCGATCACGAAAAATTAAAGAAATTGAAAGGATACTAATCAATGTCAGGGGAACACTTCCCGCTATAATTATAAAGGGAAGTGTTCCAGTGACATTGACGATAAAAACAAAATCATATTGAAAAAAAGTTTGAATTTATTTAAGATAAAAATACGCCTTAAAGTATTATTCCGCGGTAGCTCAATGGTGGAGCAAGAAGCTGTTAACTTCAAGGTTGCAGGTTCGAGTCCTGCCCGCGGAGCCATATGGGATGAGCAGAGCCAAAAGCTCCGCTTTTCTCTTTATTTGTGCCTGTTTTGACTGGTTCGAACGTACCAGTTTTTATTTTTGCCCCAGATGAGACGAGCATCATTGGCATAAGCGCATTTTGTACGTCAATTTCGAGTTTTTTGCCTTTTAAGAGTAGGTTCGAACCTAAGGCGGAAAGAATAATCTTTCTCGCTAACTGGCCTCGCTCAGTGAAAGCTTCTCTGGCATCCGAAGCGAATTTGATAACCCTGTCTGCGGTTTCGAGCCAGCTGTCTATGCGTTTATCAGTATCATTCAAAAGTTCTTGAAGTCGTGCCTTTTCTTGGCCTACGGCTGTTTTCTTTTTATTAAATTCATCTTCGGTTATTTCTCCCGAAGCTCGCATGTCGATTAGTGTGTCCAGTTTTCTGACGCAGGTTTCATAATTTTTCTGTAAATTATTTAAGATGGTATTCCTGTCGTTAGATTCTCTGGTATTTTCAGTCCGAAGCCAAGTCATAGCCCAATTATGGAATTCCGGCGGTACTTCTATGCCAGCCAGCGTTTTTGTAATTTGTTTTTCAAGTTCTTTTACCTCAATGTATTTCTGGCTACATCGCCCACGACGCTTGGTACAGCGATAATAAGTATAATAATGCTCACCGCCTTGTTTATTTCTTTTGACCTTATTCTCGGCTGTAATCATGCAACCGCATTCACCGCAGCGGATCATGCCCGTATAAGCGAAGGTGTGTTTTTCAGGCTTTGGTTTCTGACCAGGATGCATTAATTCTTGAATGCGATCGAATTCTTCTCTGGTAATCATTGGCTCGTGTTTGCCCTTACGCCAATTACCGCTGCCTCTCGGCCATTCAAACCAGCCGTAATAGAAAGGATTATACAACGTGCGGTAAAAACCGCTTCGGGCTAATTTCTTTAAGCCCCATTTCTCAACTGCAATTTCATGGACACGGGGAGCAGTAAAATCTCCGCTTAAGACCAGATCAAACATTTTGCGGATCATCGGAAACATTTTCGGGTCTTTGCGAATTGTTTTGAATCCCTTTTCTTTATCTGGAGTGTTTAAGTAGCCGATCGGCGCTGGGCCTGGATGCCAGCCCAGTTCTACTTTGCGTCTTAGGCCACGCTTTACGTCTATACCTTTATTATCGTTTTCAAGTTTTGCTTGGCTGCAGAGAAGATTAAGAAGAAATTTGTCATTCGGAGTATTTTTGAATGTTTGTCCTGGCGTTCGGATTTCGAGAAGTTTGTTTTGATCCATCAGATAAATCAAATACCCCGTATCTACTGAATTTCTTGAGAGGCGATTCGGATGCCAGGCGAGAATAGCATTGGCTTCACCTTTTTCAATTCGTCCGATTATTTCATTGAAGATTTTTCGGCCTGGGTCTTTCGCTGAATATGATTCTTCAAATCGGCCGACGATATTCAGTTCTTCTTTTTTAGCAACTGATTCCAGTTCGCTTTTCTGCGAATCGATTGAAAGCACTTGTCGATCTTCTTGTTCAGATGATTTTCTGGCGTAGAGGAAGTATTTAATTTTCAATAAGTCCTCTTGGCTCATATTAGTTATTAAATAAATCGGTGGTGTTGAGATAATAAACCAGCTTTCTACCACTCGACATTATTATTCTCATTGTTGGATAAGGGAACGGATCAGCAATAAGCCCTTTTGGCAGTTTGTAGCTTTTATCTTCCCAGCGCCATTCATTATGAGATGGGTTTTCTGCGCCTGGTTTGCTTGAGATGTATTCGAGCTGAATATCTGATCTTGCCAGAAAGCCCGTGTGTTCTGAGTCTCTGCCCAGATATGCGAAGGCTGCTTGCTCGATTTCTTCTTTAGTTTTAAGTGGCCATTCCAGCGATCCATTACCGCACTCTCCAGAGATTGAAGCTTCTGCCTGAAGCCCTTCGGGATAGACCATACCTATCTCCACGACCTGGTTAGTTTTTATGGTTACTTGATATTGATAAACTTCGCATCGGTTGTTGATGTATTCTGTTTGCTGGAAGATGTAAACTGGGCGATCCCATTCTTCTGTAAAGTCATAGCGGATTGCTGTTTGCTTGTCAGTATTTGATGGATCGTTCGGATCGGCAGGTTTATAGATACCGAAGTTTGCGGGATGCCTATTTTGCGTTATGTATTCCAGCTCCAAGTTCGGGTCTCCCATGAATGTTTTGATCGCTTGTTCGGCTTTGGCGAGCTCGGCCTCACTCGGAGGATTTTCATTAATGAAGATTCTGCCGTCTGGCGTTTGGCACTGATCTGGATAGTGCCTGATTATAGGGAAGCTTGCTTCGGAACATTGCTCGAATGTCTTTATTGAAGTTACATCAACATTGCCTTTATTTTGCGGTGCTTTGATTATAAGGTGATAAACTCCATAACTCGCCCCAAAGACCGCTACAATGGCGATTACGGCGCTAATTTTGGCTTTATTTGTCATATTTGGTTCATTAATTAATTTTTTATTCGATTTTTTGGGATTTCTCCCCTCAACACACAACATGGGTCAAAGGCTTTAGCAAGTCAAGGAAAACAAAAAGGGACAGCCAGAGCCTGCGTCCCACAAGATTGAATTGCACAAGGCAACCAATTGTGGAGGATAGCTGCCCCTTTCAGCCCGCAATTGGGCTTCAAAGAAGCAATTACCCTGTGCCTTAATTCAAACTTGTAGGACGCAATTATATTTTACCTTGTTTTTTTGTTTTTCTCAATGAGCTCTTGAAATTCTTGCCATTTGTCTTCATCGTCCAGTTCATTGTCCAAATACCATTCCACAGCTTTATGAAGTCTTTTCCCATGCTCCCTTTCTTCGGACGTTGGCAGTCTTTGTTCTGATTCTGTTTTTAATTCACCCCTACTGGTCGGTTTTCCAAGCTCAATCTGGAACATCTCCCAGACCATTTTCCATTCTGAAATGGAAGGCTCCTCATCTCCCCGAAGTCTTTTAAGGACTTTATTAGTGATCTTGTCGAAGATCTCAGCGATCTTGTGAAGTTTTTCTCGCTTTATCTTTTTGGTCTTTTGCCGTAGAGCTTCTAAGTCTTCCGTTAATTTAATCTCACGCCTTTCAACCCAGTGATATTTTTTCGACCATCTTTCCAGTGTCGTATCGCTCGGTTTTTTGCCAAGCCGTTCGGCAAATTCCACCCCCATTTCACCCACACTTTGCCCAACATTACCCCATAGGATTAATGTCTTTACCAGGCTGCCCGCTTCGCAATACAAAAGCCATGCCGTGTATTGCTGTTCGGTTTCTTTTGGCATCTTTGAAGTTGTGGAATTTATTTGATTCACAATTTATTTATTTTTTTAGCACGCTTGTGTGCATTACTTATGCTTTATTAATTAATTTCTTAATACTTCTTTTTTAATATGGAGACCTTTGCGGTCTTATGCTATGGCTCATGGTGGTCTGTTCTTAAGACCATTTTGGTCTATAGGGTTATTCCAACTCTCTATACAAATTCGATACATAGTGCCACCTGTTTTACCTCGTTTTTCTGGATTTTCTTTTGTTTCAATTAGGCCAAGAGCTATAAGTTTTTTCCTGGCTCTTTTGCAGGTTGTTGAGCCGAACCCATAAGAAACAAATCCTTTTCGTTTTCCCTTCAGAGTTTTGAATTCGCCGTCGATGTGTCGAAACCATCCATTTTCATTAGCGTGTCGATTAGCTAAGTGGCAAAGTGCTATATAAAAATCCCTGTCTGCGTGGCTCAGCTGAATGCGGAGTTCTTCATCATCAAAAACTCTATGTGGTGCTGGGAAGAAGTTTGCGTGCTTACCACATTTTTTCTGTTGGTTCGGTTGATTTATAATCTTCATTAAATATTTGTTCTACTTTTTTGATCACGGCAGATTCGACCTGTAGACTTGCGTCACGATTAATCGGGTGAAAAATATTTATATTCTGACTGCCGACCTTGCGGGTGGGATAAACCAGACGATAGCCGCCTTCCAGCCGAGTGAATACCGCTATTGATCCCATCCAAAACTTGTCGTCCACGACAAATGAAACAAATCCTAAAAGACCATCTTTGGGCTTAACGGGGTAGAATTGAATTTCGCTAATTATTGTTTGGTTTTGGGACATAATTTTTCGTTGGTTTTATTTCGAGACCTTCCACAGAAGGTTCACCCATGTAGACGATCTTGTAGAGCTTGAAAAGGTTATTGGCACGAAAAGAAGCTTCGGCATCGGAAAGCTCCACGCCGTAGCGCTTTTTGTATAATTCTTTGAATTCTTGTATGGCTTTTGGGGGCAACATAAAAGGCTTGCCCCTGCTGGGAGCCAGCCTTTATCTTGTTCTTATAGAAAAATGTCTTGCCATCCAGGCACTTAGCCTCAGAAGGGAATTTAATAATTTACAAACAAAAAAGGGCTACAACTTCTCGTCCTCAATCAATTTCTAATCTTGCTGATTGAGAACAGAAGTTATAGCCCTACTTGCTCACTAAGTCTTCTATAATTTTTTGGGCTTTTAGCGGTGATCCTTTCCGCTTCTGTCTACACTTTGATTTTACCAGGATATGGGCGAAGGTCAAGGCTAATTTCTGTGGACAACTTTTCTGACAAAATCTGACAGGAATTTACAAAATCTTAGCATCTTGGGGTAGTAAAATTTATTATTTCGTGATATTTTGAATTCATGAAGAATGTTTGGATTCTCACAGAAGAAATGCCGAAAGGTGGCGTAATCCAAGTTATCTTAGAAAAGATGGCTGCTGATTTTAATCTTCAGATAAAGATTAACAAATTACGCATAGTCCCCATTATTAAAGGGGGTCATTTTCTGTTTACTTATAAAACCGAGGGTGTTGTTTCCAAAGACTTTGATAATGTGTTTATCAAAATTGCCAGTGGCAATTCCAGCTTTGTCGACTTTCTTGTTTTTTACCAGGAGAAAGAACCAGATCAGAGTTCAAAACCTTTATATGCGATTGAGGAAACCAAGACTGACGATTCGGAATCTCGAAATACGGGAGTATATCAACGATGCAGTAAATTCGTTTACATTGATTTTTATTATCCGAACGTTAAGAAGATTATGCTTTATAATCTTCAGATTTCTCAAAAGGAAAAACCAACAGAAACAAATATATTCGGTACAAGAATGTTAAAGACTATCGGGGTTGAAATTATGGGTAAGGTTTATGATGAGGCGGTAATGAAGCCATTTTCTAATCTTGCCGAATTAGTTTCGGCTAAAAATTCGATGAGAAAACCACCAGCGGGTAATGTACCAATTCAGATTAAGATTCTTTCTAATCGTATAGAAGTTTCTGGGAGGTTATATAAATCTGGAGGCATCGGACATGATCCTAACATAGGCGCTCTCACTATTATCGCTGCATGTATTAGAAAATGGGAAAAGGATAAAGATATTATTATTACTCATCACGGTTTAAAACAAGAAAACTTGGGCAGGGACAATAAATTTATTCAGATTGCTAACCACTTGGATATTAAGCTGGAGGGCTTAAGGCTGCCAGTTACGATTAGTCACGAGAGTTATTGGCACTACGAAGCTTCGCAAGAGAAAATGGCTACAATCTTTTTGCATGTTACGCTTTTAGCATATACTAAGGCAGAAGTAATTTATGCAAATCATGGTGGCTCAGAGCGAGGTTATTTTATGCATAAAACATTAGGAGCAATGGCAATCGGAAAATACCAGGAAGGCAAAAGAGCAATATATAAATCTGGAGACAAAACGATGATTATATATCTCCCAGATATGATTATTTATGATCCTGAAAGAAATCAGATAATAAACGTTGAGGGCAAAAGATACGCTACTCGTAAATCAGGTATCAGCGAATTAAAAAACTTCTCATATATTGAGAAGAAAATTATCAAACCATCGCACAATCCCGATTCAATCTTAAGGACAGTTGTAGTTTTCGGTAGCAAGGAAAAATCTATCGCCGAAAAACAAATTGGGTTCTTATTGAACGAAAATGGAGAAATAGTTTTAGGCAAACAACCGCCAGAAATTTTTAAGGAAGTAGTAAATAATCTTTTAACTTCTTAAAATATATAGTTGCTCTTGGATTGTTTTCTTGTGCCTTGAATCTCCGTTATTATTGCTCTTAAATCTTGGGTAATTGATATTTTGAAGAGTGACTTCTCCATATTTTTTTAGTACGGACATTATATCTTTCTCTGGCATTATGCCCTCGGAATTATAGCTAAGGATTAGATATCTATACTTAGCCGTTTTTGCTATCTTATCAAGCGCAGTTAGCGCAGTTTCTTTGTTGCAGAAATCTGATTTCTGATTTTTATAATCTCGCAGGCCAGTAGCGCCTTTTATTGGGGGGTTGTCATATTTAGCAATAGTTTCCAACAGATGATAATTTGGTGCATATTGTCTATTGTTGTATGGAGGGTCGATATAAAGGATATCTGCATCAAGATTATTGAGAAGATCCATGCTATCCTTGTTATAAACTGCATGAGATTTTTTCCCAGAATAAAATTTTATTGATTTCATCTCAAAACGCTTAAGCGCTCTTGGATCATATTGCTTAAGGAATGCGGCATATACTCCCGATATGTTTGCGTAGAAAGGAGCACTTTCTATTAGAGATGCTAATAAAATAAAGTACTCGTTTTCATTTATCAGATTTTTCTCTTTCCATTCTTCTATTTTAATGCGTATAGCATCGATTCTTTTTGCATTTTCTGCAATAAAGTATTTTCGCTTATACTGCTGATTTTTCGTTCCTTCTTCAGTGTAATTTTTATAAATAAAACCATTAACTCCTTTTAAGTTATTGAGATAATTTTTGATAGATTCAAATGGAGAAGAGAAGAGATTGTTTTTAGGCGTTTTAATATTCTTAAGAAGCTTTGTAAATTTTGGTTCGGTATTATTTGATATATAAGCTTTTTGAAGTACATATGAAAAATAAAGAAGATCAGATGAAATAATTTTGAACCCCTTTTCTTTGAAAAAGCGGCCGACATTTGAAGTGCCAGAGAAAAAATCGCAAAATACGCCATCTTTGACACTGGTAGATAATACGGCCTGATGAATTCGCTCTAATAATTTTTCTTTGTTACCAATAAATCTCATATTAATAATTTACTATAAGAAGCTCAGATACTTTGCCTCGCTTGTCTTTTTTGCAGTTTAATGACCGACTGGAATAAACCCTATGTAAATTATAACCCGCATATAAATCCCTTATAAATTCACAATCCGAGTTGGAAAGCATAATCTTACAGCCGATTTTGTTCAATCTATCAATTTCGTTTTTTAACCTTATTTGGTCTTCCTTGTAGAATTTTTCTTTAGTATATCTGGTAAAATCAGAATAAATTGAGACTGGATAATAGGGTGGATCAAAGTATATAAAGTCATCTTTTTTTGCGTCGTTCGTTGATGTATCAAAATCTGTTTCTTCGATTGTAATTTTTTTTAATATTTTACTCGCATTACGAAGCGTGTGCTCATCACAAATTAAGCGATTGAGCGAACTGCCTATTGGCACATTAAATTGGCCTTTCTGGTTGACCCTATAAAGGCCGTTGAAGCAGGTCTGATTAAGGTAAATCATTCTTGCTGCAATTTCAGCATTGTTTAGTTTATGAAAAATGCTTATCTCCCGATCGAGATTTCTAATCTTAGCATAGAGTTCTCCAGAATGTTTTGATTTTAATTCTTTAAGTATTTTTATAACTTCTTCTGGGTTGTCTCTTACTCCCTCATATGTTTTTATAAGCTCGGTATTATTGTCGGATAAGACTGCTTTTTCTGGTTGGAGACAGAAGAACATTGCCCCCCCGCCAAGAAAAGGTTCGTAATAGGTATTAAATTTTTTGGGAATGAATTCTTCATATTGAGGAATCATTTCTCTTTTTCCGCCAACCCATTGTATAAAAGGTTTTGCTTTCTCATTAGGTTCTGATGTCGCTGTTCGGTGTACATTAGTTGTCGGCGGCATCGTTTTTATTAATTTAATTAATTCGCTATCCTGATCTTGCGCTGATTCAAGCTCCCTGATGATCTTTACTACCACACCCCTAATCTCGACCTCTGTTCTGTAAAAAGGCAAGAGGGTTTGATTGGCTGGCTGTAAACGAAATCTATTTTTTTCTCGGTAGATTCTTTTGAGTGTTGCTTGATTATCATCAATAATTGCGACTACCGTCTGTCCATTGTCGGCAGTTTGTTGTTCACGAATTACAACGATATCTCCGTCAAATATACCATCGTCAACCATGCTGTTGCCATTCACCCGCAAAGCGTAGTGTTTACCAGATGATGGGAGTTCTTCTCGTGATAGGGTGATGGTTTTGTCTGGCACTTCTATCGCTTCTATAGGTTCGCCAGCTGCGATTGTTCCAACTAGGGGGATTTCTATAAGGTCTCGATTCTTTTTCTTTGTTTTATTAATTTCAATAGCCCGTGCCATATTATCAAACTTCTTAATATAGCCTTTATTAATGAGGGCATCTATATGTTGGTAGACAGTTGATACAGCCGAAAGTTTAAGACCCCTCTTCATTTCTTCAAAAGTGGGAGAGTAGCCTCGATCGGCAATATATCCCTTTATAAAATCAAATACCTGTTTTTGTCTTTTTGTTATTGGAAGAGGCATAAACTTGATTGATGTTTCTTAATTTAAGTGATACACTTACAGTATACCGAAAATATTACGAAAATGTAAGTGTGTATAACTTTATGACTAAAGTAGTGAAAAATGAAGACGCTCCATTCTATTTTGAAAAACTATTTGCTGGTCTTTGTTTTTTGGGTCTTGTAGAAAAGAATCCGTCTGTTTTTAAGATAGAAATCAAACCAGACAGAAAAGACGGAGCCAATAGGAGGATTGAAGATTTAACAAGATTTTTAAAAGATGGGAGCATCGAAGTAATACAAATTAAGCATACACTTAAGACTGGTACTAAATGGGGTTTTGGTGATTTGTGGACTACTAGGCCGAACGCTAAAAATCCTAAGGAAGGAACAAACATATTTAAGTTTCTCAAAAGCTGGCGTACGCATAAAAAAAGTAATAAATGTATTCGACTTATTGTTGCAAGCAATAAAACTCCTACCAGCAACTTAGATAATTTTCTAAAAGATATTCAGAAATTAAAAAAGAGAAAATTATCTTGGCAAAATTTTCAAACTAAATATTCTTCTGAAATTCAAAATATTGAATTGAACTGCAAAAAAGAACCTTTAATTAATAAAAATGAATTGAAGAGTTTTATCTCTGCTTTACAATTCCAAAAGCTTCCTGATATCGATCCTTTACATGAGAAGCTCGTAGAAAAATTGAAAGAACAGGGAGTATTTGATGACGACAGAATTAATGCTTTTATTGGTAGGATTACAAAGGTATTTGCATCTAACCAGATAGAAATACTTCCAGAGCGAGTTTTCGGACTAATTGATAGATTAAAAACAGGCTTACTTCAGGAAATAATTGCGCCACCAAATTATGTAGAACGTCCCGATCTTGAAAGTAAAATTATTAAAGCGGTTGAAGCAAAGAAAAAAGACGGAGGATTTGTTTTTCTTTTTGCTCCCTCTGGTTCAGGAAAAACTGTTTTACTTTCTATGTTGGCGGATAGAAATTCAGATTTTCTACCATATTTTTGTCGCATTCGTCCATTTGAAGTTAGTAAGGGAAGAATTGGATATTCCAATAATAATCGTTTGAAGAGTTCTTGGTTTAAAGCAGATATTATCCAGAGATGTTATGAATTCGGATTAATTAAAATGTCTGTAGGTATTAAAGATAATGAGGATTTCATTGATAAGACTTTTGATGAAGCTTTAAAGAGGTTAAGCGAAAAAGCACTTCAGAGGCCAGGTAAGAAGATTGTTATTATTGTTGATGCTCTAGACCAAGTGGAAACAGATAGGTATAAAGATCGATCTGTCCTTGATGCCATACCATTAGTTAACTATCCTGGTGTAGTCTTCCTTTTAAGTACCTGGGGAAAAGAATATCTACCACAGTCAATAAAAAATTTATCTAATAAGATCAAAAAACAAATCAGTATAGACCTCTACTTTTGTGAGAAGGAAATAAAGGAATATTTTAAACAAGCAGGTATAACTTTATCTCAGGATCAAATAGCTGTTATCAAAAAAGGTACTGGCGGATTGGCCATTTCTTTATTTTATCTCAGCAAAAAACTACATAGCCACGATGGCGTTGACAGTATAATTCGCTCAAATTTACACTATAAAGAAGTTTTTGATTGGTATAAGCCAATTTGGGAAAGTTTAAATAATCAAGAAAGAGAATGCTTAGGTTATCTATGTTTTCACTTTTCGCCCGTGCCAAGAGAAGATTTGCGGAAAATTGTATCTAAGTTTAAAATAGCCAGTTTTAATCATTTAATTGAAACTATTGAGCATTTCCTAGATGGAGGCGGTAGAAAACTTGAACCATACCACGATAGTTTTAGAAGATTTGTGGTAAGTAAATTATCAAAAGATAAAAGCGCCTATCATCAAAGAATCTCTAAATATTATTCTCAAAATACACATTTGGAATATGGCCGCAAATATATAACTAAGCATTTAGAGGCTATTGGTTTATCGCAACTATCTGTTAGGAACATTTTTGCCAAGTTTCATCGGGATCAATTCTATAAAAAAATACTTCAGTCTAATCTTGATAACCAAACAAAAGTAGAAATTGGTAAAAGTTTTGTAAATTATTTTTATAAAACTAATAATATTGAGCAGTTGGTTCATTACGCAATTACTGCTAGCGATATTTATCCAACTGTTCACGATGAAGATATTTATACAAAGACTAGGATTGCTACCGAAAAATTGTTAAAGGAAGTGGAGGAGGAGTTATTGCTTCCTATGGGGGATCAACCCTGGTTAACACGAGAATGGGTTTTTAAAAGATTAGCTATTGGAAATATCCTTTTTGAAAACAGGGATAAAAAATGTATAAATTTAGCTCAAAGATTTATTGATGATAGTTTATTTAGAATTTCATTAAATCGGAAACTGCTTTGGGGAGAGGACGAAAATGCACGTCACGATATAGAAAATAATATTGAACAGTTTGCCCGCGCATTAGTAAATACAAATCGATACAAAAACGCTATTAGATTCCTCAAGAAAGAAGTTGGCTTTAAAAAACATAAAGCAATATTTGAAGGTTTGAGGTGTCGCTATCTTTCAGATATACATCTTCAAAATTTTAAAATTAACACAAAAGAGACGCTTCGAAATTTGAAACGTTCCACTAAGATAGAACGCCTTTTGACGTATTTACTTTTTGAAAACAGTGGAATTAAAGTTTCTGATAAGCAAGATTTTAAAAAACTACTCGTTGATGATGATTTGGAGAAATATCTCTACAACGATAGGAATGTAAGCCAACGTCTTGATTTAGCAGAAGCATTATTTATCTACAAAATTAAAAATTACAAGAAGAGAATATTAAATCTACTGACTAAGGTTGATATAGAAATTCCGTCCCACGATCACGGATATTCTTATTGGGGGTCTAATGGAAACCCTCGAGAGACATTTTTAAGATGGGTAGCGTTGAAATCTTTAGTAGATAAGGGTTTTAATATTGAGGCGTTTTACTCAGCCTCTCTTAAAACTAAATTTCCACAATCAAATGATAGCTCGGAAAAAGAAAACCCAGAATTTGTAAAAGTTCTGTCCATAGAACAAGATATAACAAAAAAGAGATTGCTTTTGCGTGCGGATAAGATTGATTGGAAAAATTTCTGGAAATCTTTTGAAATTCACTTAAAGCTTTACAAGAAAAAGGTGGACGAGATAAAGTCTTCGGCTAATATTTATTCTTCTGATATACAAAAAAATTTATATCCCTACAGCCAAGATATCCTAGATTTAATTAGGGATAATTTTTTTATAATAGATTCCTTATTTCCGAACAAGTTTCTGTTAGCATTAAATAAATTGGAAAATATACTAGGCGCTGATTATTTAAATAGCCGAGTTGATCTTTTAGAAAGTCTAATCAATTTGTCGTCAGTTAGATCGTCTTTGCTAAAAGATAAAATAGAGGGTTATTTAAATAAGGCGTTAGAATGGAGACAAAAAGAAGAACTAGATAATTTAAATAAAAGCGATAATCTAAAGAGGTTGGCCGTTCTTGCTGCCGATAAAGGCTTCTCAGAGATGGCAGAGGAAATATTTGATAAAAATCTAAGATATTCTCGTGGTCTTTGGAATAAGGGCGACTTAAGAATAAGCAGTCTTATAGATACTTTAAGGACGCAGGACAAAGAGCAATTCCCACCAATTTTAAAGCAAATCGATCGTGTTTCTAATGTTATAGAGGGTGCGTGGTATCGGAAACTTGATTTTTTGGAATCTGCCACTTATGCAGATTATCATCTGGCTTTGGATTATTTTTTTCCATTCGTAGTAAAGAGCGAGGTGAATCAGAACGAAGCATTAAGAAGGATAATATCAACTTTTGTAAAACGCTATCCATACAGAGAAATTTCCGAAATCTTACCGCTTCTAAGATTGATGGATATTAAGGAGGAAAATTCCTCTGATTATTTTGAACATATTTCTGCTGTTTATCTAACCGTCATAAAATGGTCTTTATCAAATGAAGATTATGCAACTGCTGAGAAGCTGGCGAGTCAATATATAGATATTCTTAAAACAGATATTGAGCCGTCATATAGAATAAACTTATTAAGAAACTTCGTTGCTGCGTTGGCTACTTCTGCGCTAAAAGATATTGTCAATAAAGTTAATAAATATTTGAAGCAATTAGAATGCGAAGGATACCGAGCGGTTGAGAAAAGTAATTCTGAGTTCAAGGTTACTTATGATGGCTTAAATATCAAACAGTTAAAAAATTTAGCCAGAAAAGGGCGCATTAATATTCTTCAAAAAAGAATAAGTGAATATGCCAAAACAAAAGGTTATTTTACAGATAGCTTAATTGTGGAACTGGTATCATCTCTTAGCGATGTCGATCTGCAAAAAATTAGAAAATGGGGATTGGAAAACAAGATAAATATAAGCAGCCCCAAATTGCTCTCCTCTATAATGAAAAAGGCGGCAGAAGCAAACAATAAACGGATACTAACAAGAACGCGCTCGGAGGTTTTAGAACAAATAGACGCATCCGATCGAGAGTATAATTTGACAGAGATAATAAAAGAGTTGGATAAAATAGAATTTCCCCTAAAGAGAACCTTATTGAGAAAAGCGTTATTGCTAAGTATCCGTAGGTTAACTGGAAGTAGTTATTATCTTCCTCAGCTTTTTATCTATTCTTCTGATAGTATCGATAAATATATTCCCGAAATTAAAAAATATTCTTTTGAAGATTGGAAAAGGATTGTAAATAAGTCTACTCGCTTATCATTATCGAAATGAATACACTTGAATTTATTACTAAATATTTAAATTCGCCAATTGTTGCACACCGCAATAAATCTTTATTGTGCTTGTTTAAAGAGAGGTCAAATACAGAAGCTATAAAACAATTAGGCTTGAATCTTGATTCAAATAATTTTGACATCGTTCTGAATAGTCTCAGAGTTATATTTGCAATCAGCCACGAAAACCAGGATAAGGTAAAAGCGATGAGCGCTAAAATTGCAAAACTTGGATTAAAAACCAACCATTTTTCCATAGCGCTTTTATGCAGAGATATTTTAAATAAGATTGACGGCCAAGTGTTGGACATTAATCGGATTACTAAAAGAATTATACCGAAGTTAAATGGGTCAGAAAATGCAGATTATTTTTCCGATAATTGCGATCATTTTTTAGAGTATTCCTTAGGTGATAGAAATCATAAATATGAGCTGTCTCGTATATGTAGAACTTTTCGATACGATTGTAAAAAAGCAACCAAACAATTATTTGCCTATATGAGAGCATTGGGATATAAAAAAGGAACTCAATATTGGAAAGAGAGGCCATCACGTTGGCAACATGATTTTGATGGCAATCGTTATGAAACGAAACTTAATTATTTTGCCAGACACGGGATACAAATGTTTCTGATGTGGTGTGTTAATAACTTAACCGCCAGAAATGATGATTGGTCAGAATTTTTAATAGACGAGCGCAACTGGGACGCTTCTATGCCCCAGCTTATGGTTCAAGAAAGGCCGTCCTTCTTGCACTTCACAGAACTAAAAACAGAAACCAATATCTGGATTAAACAAAAAATAAACAAAAAGAGCACTTATGAGTTTTTTGATCCTAAAAAAGAATGGTTTCCTTTATACGAAAATTCAAGTTTTAAGCACGAAGACAAGTCGTTTGATAGGCATATAACAGCGTGTTTTATTAAGCCGCCAGTGTCTAATATTTCAAGAAAGCTTGAATTTTCTACGCCGAATTACAGTTGTCGAAATTGCTATATAAATGAGTTACCATTAAAAGCAAAACAAAATGGTAGGCTATATTTGGATGATTCTGGCAATCGACACGATGTATTGAAAGATAAATTATTTCCCTCGTATGGGATTGTTTCCGAGGACTTCGATGATTGCACAAAACTTTTCCCCGCGCCAGAGATAATAGAACACTTTAAATTAACCCAAAAGAAAAACACATTAAATTATTATAAAGGGCGGGAATTGGTAGCATACTGTCTTAATTGGCAAGATGGTTATTACCGAAATGTTGGGAGGCAGGGAGAGGATAGATTTGAATTAGCTAATTATGGCCACCTGTTAATGATAAAGACAAAGTACCTCAAAAAGTATCTGAAAGATAAAAAATTGAAGTTATTGATAACAGGTAGTGTTTGGAAACGAAAGGTAGATAAATGGTCACATGAGGGTGATTACAGTAATAAAAAAACCTCAAAACATAAGCGGTTATCTTTTGAGATCGTTAAGTTCTAATTTAGTATTCAAAGGTTAACAGGGAATTTTCCCTCCATCATATCCACGGCTGCGTCCAGTTC